>Ga0118677_10000059_pt1 | contig 200332 bp, 182 predicted proteins | sample AliMusrvi5mmetaG_FD_86154 | JGI IMG/M metagenome (GOLD analysis project Ga0118677, IMG submission 86154) | reverse complement strand
GTTCCAGTGCCTCCTCGCTAACACGGTTCAGGGGATGAAAAGGTCTCATCACCTTGGCTCGATCCAGCAAGTAGCGTTTGAGTGCCGCGCGATTTATCAAGGAGCTCATCAGTTTTTCCCCAGGGCTGCAGGACTTGACAAGATCCCTGTAGGTAAAGATGTAGTATGAAAAAAATACCACTAAGACCAAGAAGCCCGTTCGCAAGGTCGTGAAGATGCAAAACTCATCTCCGAGCGACTTAGAATCCTCCGTGAAGGAGCGGAAGCCAAGAACCCCAGCGGAGGAGGCAGCGATCTCCAGCATGGTATCGAGGTCAAGACGCCACAAAATGACGCTGGAGGAAATGCACCAACAATAAATCAAAGCTGGTCGGAAGCCGGGTTGGAATCGCTACGTAAATTAGAAGACTGGTAAACTCTGACCTAGTCGAGTGAGGCTCACCTCCCACACTGCTACACTGCAGCCCTGGTACCCTGCAACAGGGTAAAATGCTTCAGTGCTGCAGGGTAACAAAATCAAATCCAGATGAGGGTCACTACTCTGTACTGCCGCCCGATGTTCACTCCAAGATGAGCGTCACCCAGAAGTCTTCATCTCTCTGTAAACTTGTAGAAGGGATAAATACATCAAGTCTACAGGATTGCAGGGAATCAGGGCTGCAGGGTTGCAGTGCGACAGATTGGCACAGAGTAGGTGTGAAGGCGTCGGAGCGAAGAGTCGCAGGATTCCATGAAGACACGACAGATGAATACACTCACGAAGTGAATCTGCCCCGCCGGCTGGGGGGGGACGATGGGGCAGATTACGGAATTTCAATACATACTTTAGAGAGAAATTTATTTTCTAATAATAAAATACCTGCTCCATTGCTCCATCTTCGCTGTAAAAAACCTCCGAGTTTTTTTCGTTTGGGAAGTCATCAAATACGCCTACGAACGATTCGGGGTCATATGGCGGATTTTCCCAAAATATCTGAAAGAGACTTTTAGGTGCTTCTTTCTCCCGCGAGAGTTTTTGATCTTTGATGATCAATGCCTTCCGCTCCTTATAATCGGGATCTTTAATTTTCCAGGTCTGGTTACCTTTCCGATACGGCCCAGACTCAACCGGATACCGGACCGATTTACTAAGCCTACCTAGGTAAGTCCCCGTCGAGTTATTCCACTGTAGAAGCGAGCGAGCCTCTGACGCAGTTGGGCTCTCATAATGCTTTAAAGCAGTATCCAACTCTGCTGAGGTTCCCTCCCAATAGCCATTAACTCGCCAGCTGTCAGTAACCGTATCGCATTGCGAAATTAACCCAAAGAGTCGATGTTCTGGAGATATATCTTCTAGATTCTTGAGTATCATCGGGTGAACAAACACCCCAACTATAGTGCGAGAGTCTTCGAGTTGTTCTGGAATGGCTAAGCCTTCTAAATAATAAAGAAATGCAGGCATTTCAGACATGATGCGAGCGAAGAAAGCCTCTCTATCTGCACATTCTGCAGCAGTAATATCTGCATACCCCGCTTTGATGAGTGAGATTTTATCGCCCAGGCTTTCATCCCGCTCCGGTAGAACGCGAATGTGCTCAGGTTCATCATTCAAGGCTACGGCAAGCGCATGAACAGGACGAGCGTTGAAAGCATCTTTATTTTTTCCCTCAATCCTCACCGAGCCTGAGAAAATAACATTTTTAAGAGCCTGAGCAAAATGCGATCTTGCTCTAGGGTCTCTTGAGGCAACCTCATCATCAATGGTAAGGAGTTCGGCCCCTAATATTTCAGAGTTAAAACCATTTTCCTTGGTGAGGGCGCGATAAGCAGAAGCAGATCTACCTCCTAATGCAACTCTGGCAATCTCCAAGAACAGAGATTTACCCGAGTTCCGTGGTCCGACAATCGCCAGAACCGGAATTGGTCGGCGTTTGCCAGCCTTCACATTGATCCTAGCTTGCTTCAGCCAACACATCACTGCATGGAATTGCAGAGGATGATCAGGGTCATCAAATAGACCTTTTAAGATTCGCTCAATTAGCGGGAAGTCACCCTGTGTGGCATCAATGATCTTTGGTGCCTCCGTGACCAGAATCTTCCCTCCAGAATCAACCGAATCATGGAGTCCTGTTTTATAGCCCGCAACAGGACCAATCCACTTTACTAGATTCTCCTTACGTATTGAGCAAAGAGCCGTTCCCAAATTCTTTTTATGAACCCCATGATGGGTAAGGTGCTGCCTAACCTGCCCCTCACTCGGGAGCGGGATAAACATTCCGGGCTCAGCTTCAAACGCATACCCCATTCTTCCGCCATAGTAGAATTTGGTCCAAGGGGGTATTGCCTTCATGATTAAAGTGACTTTCTTTTTCTTGTTACCAGGTTTTGCTGGCTTTTTCTTTGTACTAATAGTGTTCATTAGGATTGGGCTTTATCGGGGTTAAAATAGATGACGGACTGCTTGGCGTTTTTGTTGGCTCGAAAGCCGTTCGGTAGTCGAAACTGCTGCTCTGGCAGGGTTCCTCTCCAATCAACTCCTAACGGAGTTAGCGATCGAAAGATCTCATCGATCTCCGAGTCAGTCTTTCCAGTAACATCGAGCCATGGATGAAGACTCTTTCCTCCACTCATGACGACCATCTTGAGCAGTTTGGGGTTAATACATCCCATGATGAAGCTCGCACAAATATCTAAGGGGGTAACTCCCAGGGAATCGCACAGAGGATCATCAGCTCTAATGTCTATTTCAGTTACGATGAACCGCCGTTGGTCAAGAGCACACGCATTATCCCTTGTTCTAGGTCGATTCGGCAGCCCATCTTTCGTTGTACCCGTTCGCCCCTGCATCAGGTTAGGGACGCACATTTCCCACGAAGCCAGTTTGTGTCGATTAACCAACCTTGGATCACTCCATTCATTGAATGTCTTCGTTAACGCATTTGCCGTCGGCGACGCAGCAAGACAGAGAAATTCATCCCCCTTCAATCCGTGCAATGTTTTAAGTATTTCGAGCGGGTGATCATCGGGTTGCCCACAAGGCGAAGATGCCTGAACATCTTTAATCGTTGCGGGAAAACTCCGAAACAGTTCCCGGATCTGATCGTCATCCCTAGCTGGCCACATCGGCCGAGAGATAGCGTTTGCCGATTGGGACTCACCACTATTGCACCACTTGTAAGCTTGGGATACCTGTCGCTCGATTTCTCCTGACTTCGCCGAGCGGCCGGCCAACTCATCGAGCACGCAAAAGGCCTTATCGGGCGTGACCATGCTTCGAGCCATTTGAAGTGCTGTCAGATAAAACCAAGTATTGAGGCCTTCCCCCCGAAGAGGAGGTTCGTCTATTTCCAAATCAATCGTATCACTTGACAAATACTTAACGCATGTTAAAGTTTTATTCTCTTCGTTTGATTCGCGCCCCGGTAGATTCGCAGTCTCCGGGGTGCTTTCTTTTATAGGATTCATACAACCACACCCCCTTTCGTTGGCTGGGGTTGAGAGCAGCTCTTGAGATAGCTTCGGACGCTATCCACATTGAAGAGACGTTTACCTCGCTGGCTTCCTCTCTTGCGCAGGGATACGCTATGAATGGCTCCACGGGCGATCAAGTCGTAGGCTAGGCTACGTCGAATCCCGAATTGTTGTTCTAGGCCTTTGGAGTCAAGAAACTCAGGACCTCTGTCATTGGTGTTGTATGGTGAATACATGAGACCCAATCGTTTAGACGAGGGGCTCCACACCAATCTCCCACCATAATAAAAAATCTATTCTGGTTTTTTCAGGCTCGTTATTTTTGAACGCGGATTCATCCGGTTAAAAGCCTCCAGAGAAATCATCACATCATCAGTAAAAATTTCTAAGTCTGGGGGCATAATAACTGGGAATAGTTCAGAGAAAGTTTCGACTGCATTAAAAGGACGCCGCCGTTCAGTAGTTTCGCTCACTTTCGATCCAGTATTTCTTTTGTTCCCAGTAACAATAAGGAAAGGTCGTCTATCTTCGGGAACAGAGCTGCCAATTAACCTCGCTTTTTCGATACTCCTGGAGGAACGAAGTCTTAAGCCGCTCAGGTGCAGTAATTGTCTCTTCCAATTATTCCTACCGGAACTCGGACCGCCAGAAAGAGGGAGCGATTCCAACTGAACATCAATGTATTTTTTGAGAGCATTACCAAGCATTGCTGCACTGAGCGACGAATCGACAACAAGAGCAACCACACATCGGGGCTCGTCACTTCTTGGAGCATTTTTAAGAGAAGTCCATATTGGCATCGGCTCATAGTGCGCTTGTCCCCCTATTTGCTCTGAACCTTTGAAATAAAGCTGAGTCTCTTCAATCGTGTCTTTCTCACCCTGTATAACGGCTACCTTCAGTTCCTCACGGGTCGCTTCACGTACTGCAGGTGGTAATGCTTCCACCAGTGTGCGGCGATTTTTAATCGAAAGCTTCTTCCAAGGCGTTGTCCACGAAGTTTTCAACTTGTGCCTGTAAGCAGCCTTTACCATTAACGCCAATAGGGGCGACTGATCATGTAGGAACTCAATTGAACTGACGTTAGAGGACATGAGCACAGGATCCTGTTCCCCTCTTTGTAAAAGATCGGTTATCAGCTTTAGTAGTAAAGGTGACTCCCTTGAGTATTCGTATATTACCGCAGCTCTCCATTCGGATTCGTCCTCGGGGATAATGTCCCATTGGTCGCTATAGTCACCCCTTCCTAGCTTACGCTTAGCAGTTCGCCCCGCTGAAGCAACTGGTGAAGGAATCTTTTTATTTGAAGCTCTCACTTGGAACTCGGTCCGATGAGGGGAGCAAGCGATGCCAAAGCAGCCCGCTGACTCTTTTCTCTGCCATGAATATAACGCCCATGATCCTTGGACGTGACACTGTGCCCCGCCAACAATCGGCGTTGAGCATCTGGTATATTCGTTTCCGCCATCCGGGTAATGCTGAAATGACGGAATGAATGAAACCCCTTCTTGCGAAACCTACGCCCCTTTCCTGTTTTTGGCTGCCCTAGGGGCACAAGGATTCCGGCCTTCTTCATCAATCGATTAAATTCGTTGCTCAGTCCCGCGTGAGAGCCGCTGGTACGTCCGTAGAGTCGGGGAAATAACGGCACCTTACCTATCCCCTGCGGAAGCGATTGAAGATAGGTCAGCGTTTCGACAGGCATGTAGCGGACGATCTCTTCTGGATTTTTCTTCCGAGTCTTAGAGGGCACATAAGAAAGCGACCCACTCTTCAAATCAATATTGGCCCAGGTCAGTGATGCGCAATCGTGGAGGCGGATCGAGTGCCAGGCTGAGCAGAGAATCATACCTTTCCACTCGTCATCACATACAGACAGTAGACTCGTGACTTCTTCATCGGTAAAGACTTCTCGGGTCTCACTCCCCTCCTCCGAACCTTCGACACCCACTGCGGGGTTGCTCTCGATGAACTTGTGCTTGTGCACCATCTTGTTCAGGGCTCCGCGAACAATATTGATACCTAAGTCGGCTGTACTACCCGACTTCCCAGCTTTCATCTCCGCGCGATGCCAATCGTCGAGCTCAGCAGTATAGAGGCTTGAAATTGATGCCTTGAGCCGCGCCTCGCCTAGGAATGCATAAAGGCTCTTAAGGACCGATTTGTATCGGTTGATGGATGCTTCAGAACGGTTCCGTTCCTTTCTATCTGATATCCACCTCTCAAATGAATCCTTGATACTTGGAACTTCCAACTTGCCCGCACCTGTTGCCTTCATCATGCGACTAACCGTTTTAATCCCCGCCTCATGGGTCAGCTCTCCATGACGTGCCTTGATAGCGGCTTCCTCCCATTCATCAGCAACCTTTTGTGCTTTGCGTTTGTCGGTCTGTTTAGTGGATCGGTTAACTCTAACACCACGTTCATCACGGAATTGAGCTTGCCAATATCCAGACTTATTTAACTTCTTTTGCCAGATGTTTGCCATAAAAAAGTATAGCATTTTGTATAGCATCCACCGAGGTCACGCAAGTCAATAGTGACCGTATATCTCTTTCAGTTCCCCCTTTAAGGAACTGCAGATAGTTACTCCTATTCTATCCGTTGAACTACGGGGTCTGCTGAAAGTAGGGTATCACCTATCCAGATCGTGACAAGACTCCGGCGAAGAATCGGCCTCAAGTCGATTCTCGAAGCCTTGTTCCGAATATTAGGGGATTCTTGAACAAAACTATTTTCCCTCGCAAGCCGTTGCACCAGACTCGAACGCGCTCCATGAAGAGGTAAACAACCGGCGTGGTAAAAAGGGTTAGTGCCTGGGAGACAACTAAACCTCCGACAATGGCCACTCCAAGAGGTTGACGAAGTTCCGAACCGACCCCCATGCCGATGGCCAGTGGCAGCGAACCGAACACAGCCGCGGCACTGGTCATCATGATCGGCCTGAATCGAACGAGACAGGCCTCATAAATGGCATCCCTGGGTGACAGGAATCGTTCACGTTGTGCCTCAATGGCATAATCAACCATCATGATGGCATTTTTCTTCACGATACCGACAAGAAGGATGATGCCGATCATAGCCACGATGCTAAGTTCCATTTTCATGAGGATGAGGGCCAGTAAGGCACCGATTCCCGCAGTGGGAATCGTGGATAAAATCGTCAAGGGGTGGATCAGGCTCTCGTAGAGCATTCCGAGGACAATGTAGACCGCTAGGATTGCGGCCAGGATGAGAAGTGGTTGTGATGAAAGACTGTCTTGAAACAGGAGCGCATTGCCCGCAAAGCCACCTTTGATCGAGGGTGGCATTTTCAGTTCTGCCATCGCCTTGTTGACAATCTCCTCAGCCTCTCCAAGGGAAACCCCAGGTTGAAGGTTGAAGGAAAACGTGACGACGGGAAACTGTCCCTGATGATTCAGGGAAAGGGGCTGCGTGATCTGATCGAAATGAGCGATCGCGCTCAGCGGAATCATCTTACCGGAATTGGATTTCACATAAATCTTGGAAAGATAGGCGGGATCCTTGGCCATTTCAGGATTCGCCTCCAGAATCACATGAAACTGACTGCGGGGCTGATACATCGTCGATACCTGATGCTGTCCAAAGGCGTTATAGAGTGCCTGATCCACCTGAATCGGCTCAATACCTAGACTGCCGGAAAGATTGCGATCGACAACAACCTTGACCTGCCGTCCTTGAAATTGTGAGTCCGCATTCACGTCGACTAGCTGGGGGTATTTTTGAAGTTTTTCGATAAGTTTTGGAGCCCAGGTAATGAGCGGGGCGATCGTATCGGATCTCAGCGCATATTGGTATTGAGCTCTGGACTGTCGACCACCCATCCTGAGATCCTGAGCAGGTGCAAGAAAGGTTCTTGCTCCCTTGACAGCGGCAAGCTTCGGGCGGAGACGGTTAATGACACCATCAACGTCAAGACCACGCTCGGACTTTGGTTTCAAGGCGATATAAAGACGGCCATTATTGGAACCCGTTCCACCATTTGAACCAATGACGGAAGCTATGTGCGCTACAGCCGGATCCTCCTTGATAATTTTTGCAATCTGTTTCTGCTTCTCCTGCATGGCCAAGAAAGAAATGTCTTGGGCTCCCTCCGTTGTTCCGAATAGCAATCCGGTATCCTGTTGTGGGAAAAATCCCTTGGGTACGATCGTGTAGAGATAAACCGTCAGGAAAACAGTACCCAGCGTGAGAAACTGAACGAGACGAACATGTTTGAACACCCAATCCAATTTTCTCCGGTAGTAAGATTGCATGGCATGAAATCCCAACTCGAACCAATGTGCCAATCCCGTCTCAACCTTGTGATGTTCTCTTTCCAGAAATCTGGCGCATAGAGATGGTGTCAGCGTTAGGGAAACTACCAGAGAGACAAGAATCGAACAGCTTAGGGTCATGGCAAATTCATGAAACAGCCTTCCCATGACCCCTCCCATCATCAAAACAGGGAGAAAGATCGCTACCAGGGAAAGGCTCATGGAAACCACGGTGAATCCTATCTGTTTCGCACCCAGAATCGATGCTTCCATCGGTGACTTTCCAGCTTCTATGAGGCGCACGATATTCTCGATGACCACAATGGAATCATCGACAAGAAATCCGACCGAAACAGTAAGCGCCATCAGCGAGAGATTGTTCAGGCTGTATCCGAAGATCCACATCATCCCGAATGTTGCCGCTATGCAAAGCGGGACGGTGATCCCAGCAATGAAGGTCGGAACAAGCCGACGGAGAAAAAGGAACATGACAAGAATAACGAGTGCGCTTGTGATGATCAACGTGGTTTGAACATCGTTGACCGAGGCACGTATTGTCTGAGTTCGATCCGAAACAACATCCAGATGAACTCCCGGGGGGAGCCACGAACGGAGCAGAGGAAGAATCCTGTTAATTTCATCCACGATCTCAATGACATTGGCGTCGCTCTGCTTGAACACAGGCATGATCACGGCACGCTTCCCGTCAAACCAACCACCCTGATAACGGTTCTCGGTTGCATTCATGACTTTTGCCACGAAAGAGAGAGGAATGGGGACTCCGTTCCTCTGGGCGATCACCAGATCCTGATAATCCCCGGCATCGAGAAGTTGATCGTTGACTCGAAGGCCGTAGGAACGATCAGACGTCTCGATAAAACCTTTCGGCGCAAAATGGTTTGCCCCCGTTAAAAAAAGCTGCAGGTCATTCATGCCCAGACCAATGCTTGCCAACTGTGCAGGATCGACCTGAACCCTGACGGCCGTCTTCGCCCCTCCCGAAATCATAATCTGACTGACACCCGCAATCTGGCTGATTCTCTGGCAGATAATATCATCGGCAAAGGTATACACATCGGACAGGGGCATGGTGTCTGATGTCATTGCCAGAACCATGATGGGAGATCCCGCGGGATTCACCTTGCGGTAATCGGGAGGGCTTTTGATTTCGGGAGGGAGATCATGAGCAGAGGCCCTGATCGCGGCCTCGACATCCCTGGCCGCCCCGTCGATGTTCCTGTCCAGATCAAACTGGACCGTCATCTCACTACTCCCAGACTTGCTGGTTGACGTCATCTCGATCACCCCGGGAATCTGTCCAAGACGCCTTTCCAAAGGAGCCGCTAACGCCGAAGAGGCGGTCTGTGAATCGATTCCCGGGACATCCGCGCCGATGCTTATCGTGGGAAAATCAACACTTGGAAGAGGGGCTATCGGAAGAAAGAAATAAGCACAGAAGCCAAGGATAAAAACGCCGATGGCAATAAGCGACGTTCCCCTCGGGCGCTTGATAAAGGGGGCGGAGATATTCATGAGGCTAGGATTCCGAAAGACTCGAATGATCGGTTATGGAAAACTCATTATGGGTGTCTTTTGAAGAAAACTTGGCAGTCATCCAGTTCTCCAAACGATCAAGATAGAGGTAGATGACCGGCGTCGTGTAGAGAGTGATCAGTTGTGACAGCAGGAGACCACCGACAATGGCAATACCAAGGGGCTTGCGAAGCTCCGAACCAGTGCCCGACTGAAACGCCAGTGGAATTGCACCGAGAAGAGCCGCCGCAGTGGTCATCATGATTGGCCTGAATCGCAGCAGACAGGCCTGATAGATCGCATCCCGTGCAGTAACTCCCCGGACCTTTCTGGCATCGAGGGCAAAATCAATCATCATAATCGCGTTCTTTTTCACAATGCCGATCAACAGGATGATTCCGATCAATGCGACAAGGCTAAACTCCATTCTGCAAAGAAGAAGGGCAGACAATGCCCCGACTCCCGCGCTGGGAAGAGTGGAAAGAATGGTGATCGGGTGGATGTAGCTCTCGTAAAGGACACCGAGGACGATGTAGATCACGATGATTGCTGCAAGAATGAGCAGAGGTTCGCTGGCAAGGGAAGACTTGAACTCAGCCACTGTCCCGAGAAACTGTGTCTGGATACTGTCGGGAAAACCGAGTGAGCGTTGTATTTTCTCAAGAATTTTAACAGCTTCGCCCAGCGAGTGACCACGGCTTACATTGAAAGAGATGGTCGATGAGGGAAACTGACCCTGATGTGTTATCATGAGGGGGCTTGTTTTGGTCTTGATGCTGACCAGTGCATTCAAAGGAACCAGCTTGCCAGAGGAGGAACTGACATAGATTTTATCGAGCGCTTCCGGGGTGTTTCGGAAATTCGAGGCGTTTTCCATCACGATCCTGTATTGGTTGAGTTGGGTGTAGATGACGGAGATCTGACGCTGTCCAAAAGCGTCGTAAAGGGTTTCGTCAATAGCTTGAACCGGCACATTCAGACGTGAGGCGGCGACACGGTCGATCGTGATTTCCAACTGGAGCCCCAGATCCTGCTGATCACTGGCAACATCGGAAAGAGCCGGTTCGGAACGGAGGCGTTCGATCAGTTTGGGGATCCAAGTGCGCAGAACTGACGGATCCGCATCCTGTAGTAGATACTGGTATTGAGTACGACTGATGCGGGTATCAATCTGAAGATCTTGGGATGGTTGAAGGTAGAGACTGATGCCGGAAACCTGCCGGGCGGTCTCGGAGAGACGCGCCATGATTATTCCGATCGGAACCCGGATATCACGCGGCTTCAGAACGATGTAAAAGCGCCCCGTATTCTGCGTGGAATTAACAACACCGGTGCCCACGAAGGCCGCTACACGCACCACATCGGGATCTTTGGCAATTAAGGCCGAGAGCTCTTGCTGACGGTCCTTCATCTGCGTGAAGGAGATGTCCTGAGCCGCATCAGTCACTCCAATGATAAGGCCCGTGTCCTGAAGCGGGAGAAGTCCCTTCGGGATGAAAAGGAAAAGTATAACCGTGATCGCAAGAGTTGCAAAGGCAACCAACAGGGTCGCACGTTGGTGTCGCAGCACCCAAATCAAGGTTCGATCGTAAAACCGAAGCGCCGTTTCAAAGAAACCCTCGAGTGAACGGGAAAGATTGGTTTCGTTCTCGTGGCTTTCGGCCTTGAGCATCTTTGAACACATCATGGGAGTGAGCGTCAAAGATACGATTGCCGAAACAATGACGGCGGTGCTGAGCGTGATGGCAAATTCTCTAAAGAGACGCCCAACAATCCCGGACATGAAGAGAAGAGGTATGAATACGGCTATCAGAGAAATGCTTAATGAGATCACCGTGAAACCGATCTGACGCGATCCCTTCAGGGCAGCTTTAAGTGGCGAATCTCCCAGTTCGATATAGCGGACAATGTTTTCGATCATGACGATCGCATCATCGACAACAAATCCCGTGGAGATCGTGAGGGCCATCAAGGAAAGGTTATCAAGGCTGAAACCCAGCAAATACATGACGGCAAAGGTTCCTAGAACCGAAAGAGGCAAGGCGACACTCGGGATAATGGTGGCGGTCAACTTCCGAAGAAACAGGAAGAGAACCAGAACCACCAAAAAGACAGTCAGCAGGAGGGTGAATTCGACATCCTTGACCGAGGCGCGGATCGTTTCCGTGCGGTCCGAAAAAATAGAAATGTGAATCCCCGGGGGGAGCGAGAAGGCCAGTTTTGGCAGAAGCTCTTTCAGGCGATCCACCGTGTTGATGATATTGGCACCCGGTTGTCTTTGAATATCGATCAAAACAGCCTGTCGGTAAGGATCCTTGGCGCTGGAGACCCATGCCTGGACCAGGGAATTTTCCACATCATCCTGAACCGTGGCCACATCCATCAGACGAACCGGGGCATTGTTTTTGGGATTATAGACTAGGATCAGAGGGGCCAGTTCCGCCGCACTGAGGATTTGATCGTTCGCACCGATTGTAAACGACTGCTTGGCACCATCAAAGCTGCCTTTAGGGGCGTTGGCATTGGCCTGGTTGATGATTGTCCGCACCGATTCCAGACTGATTCCCTGCGCATTCAGAGCCGCAGGATTAAGTTTAACCCGAACCGCTGACTTCTGGTTTCCTTGAATGGTGACAAGGCCAACTCCTTGGACCTCACTCAACTTCTGGGCAAGGACCGAATCAGCAAAATCATTGATTTTAACAAGTGGTAGCGTGTCGGAAGTGATTGCCAGCGTAAGAATCGGGGCATCGGCAGGATTTACTTTGTTGTAAACCGGTGGGTTCGGCATGTTGGCCGGAAGAACCCCCCCCGCCGCATTAATGGCTGCCTGAACATCTTGCGAGGCTTGATCGATATTTTTACCGAGAATGAATTGCAGGGTGATGACCGATGTTCCGAGTGAACTGATCGAATTCATCGAGGCGAGGCCACTGATCTGACCAAACTGTTTTTCCAGCGGTGCCGTGACGAGCGAGGCCATGACTTCAGGATCGGCTCCCGGATATTGTGAAGTCACCTGAATGGTCGGGAAATCAACCGTCGGCAATGCTGAAATCGGCAGGAACTTGAACCCCAGTATGCCGACAAGGACGAGAGCCACCATCAGGAGGGATGTGGCGATCGGCCTCTTGATAAAAGGTTCTGAAATATTCATGAAATCTCTTGTGGTCGCGTAATCAAAGAAATCCTGACTGCTTTCCGTTTCACCAAGGGGCTTGCAGCTTAAATCGTCAGGCGTGATTAAGGGGTTTTGCGATGATGGGAACCGGACTCCGCACCGGATTTGGAACCGGTTTTCGCAGAAGCCGTGATGACGGGAGAATTCGGTTGAAGGCGATATTGGCCGTCAACAACAACCTTTTCATCCACCTTGAGCCCGGATTCGATCAAAGAAAGTCCTGCCTCGGCTCCACCGACAGTCACGGCACGCATCTCTGCGGTGTTTCCCTCACCCACCACATAAACATAGGAACCTTCAGGCCCAAGTTGCACGGCCTCGGTCGGCACGACCAAGGAATCAGCACGTTTTGTTACAAGAAGCCTTACATTGACAAATTGTCCGGGCCAGAGTTTGTAATCTTCGTTCCCAAAAACAGCCTTGAGTCTTACTGTAGCCGTTGATGTGTCGATCTGATTGTCCACGACACTCAGGACACCCGTAGCCAATGGGGTCTGATTATTCCGATCCAGCGCAATGACTTCCAGGGACTTATGGGCAAGCATTGGTTCGCGAATCTGCGGAAGACTCTGCTGAGGAAGCGTGAAAGAGACATAGATCGGTTGGATCTGGTTAATCGTGACGATCGAGGAAGCACCATTGGCCATATTGCCACCAACCATGACCTGATTTCCAACATCTACCTGCTTCACGCCTGTTCGACCACTGATCGGGGCGGTCACCTTGGTGTAATCTAACTGAGTTTTTTGCAATTCGACGTTTGCATCATCTGCCTGCACGGTCGCTTCAATCTGGGCAACAAGATACCTTTGGGTATCAAAGGTCTGTTTATCGAGGACATTCTTCTCGAGTAGCGATTTGTCACGTTCCAACAAGACTTTGGCACTTTGCAGTTGAGCCGTGTCCTGGAGTTTCTTGGAAAGAGCCTGATCGTATTGAGCCTGATAAGTTCTCGGATCAATGAGGGCCAAGACATCGCCGAGTTTAACCTCCTGCCCTTCCTGAAACTTAATCTCTTGGATCTGCCCGGAAACCCGAGCATTCACTAGGACTGAATTGAACGCCTGAACGGTCCCGAGGCCATCAAGAAAAACGGGGAAATCCTCGGTTTTAACAGCGGCAAGGGTAACCGGAACCGGACCGCCGCCACCCTGAGCTCGTCGAGATTTAGGACGGGGTGACTCCTCTGCATGGGGATAAAACCGCCAAACCAAGAGACCAATGATCAGCAGAAAGACCAGCCACTTGATCCAAGAGAAGACCTTGTTTTTTTGGGACGCAGCTGGAGAAAGAAGCTTTTCAGAATCTTTTTCAGAAGGACTCTCGAGCGGATTTTGAGGGGTGGTTTGCATGAGATTGAAAGAAACACGAACAATAGATTACGATAAAATATTTAGGTGGTTAAGTAAAGATCCCAACCAGACCATAGACTCTAATTGAATTTCACCATCAGAGCCCTGATCGTCACAAAAAGGATCAGATCCTTGGTTGCGTCAAACGAGTGACCGACCGGATCGATTGGATAAATCAAGGGATAGGCAAAACGATAGCCAAAAGAAGATTGATCAACGGCAAGGCGAGAGATGACTTCGGAGCGATCAACACCGCTTTCATTTTTAAAATAAGAGATGACTTCCGGTTGTTTTGATTTTTCAAAAGATGTTGGAATTTCAACAATCAGGGGTACTTCATACTTTGCTCGTATGGAGGCCAGTTTTGTCTTGCTCACCTTAAAGTCCCAGGCCCTGATCACGATAAAGTCCACTCCCTCCGGAATCAAAGAGAGAGGTCCCTCGAATCCGACGAGTTGACCGCAGGAGTGCGCGTAGGCAACCCCTTTTGCAAGAACCAAGGCGTTGACATTCTTGTCATTGGGGCGAACAAGAAAGGTCCAGGCATCAGGACGGACCTTTGCATTAATTTGTTTCAGATGCTCAATGAAAACACTTCCGAAGGATTCGTCACCAGCATTGACAACCATATCGAACAGACACTCCCTATTCTCCGTCAATACTACCGAGCGAACGGCCTTAAAGGCCTCGACGTCAGCATTGGTAATCCCGCCGTAGTCCTGCACGCAAACTAGGCCTGTCAAAAAAGTGGGATGCAGAGATGCAAGAGAGCGACCGATGCTTAGAGGTGTCTGCGAGGATCCTGGAAGGGTCCAGGATCCTTGATGGAAAAGACGCGCTTGAATCACCCTTCTAAAGATCTTTTTGTTATCAACTTTCAAAAAGGAGTGCTTGAGCGGAGCATTAACAATCTCTTCATTCCAGGCGGATGATGAAGAAACAGGTTGCGAGGTTTTTTCGGCACGTGATGCCTGAAGCCACGAACTTATTGAGAAAAATGCAATGAGAGAAAAACCAAGCAATTTCATGATTTTTATTTTCACAAAATAGTGCTCGTTCTGTCGAGGGGTATGAACCGGTTCCCCTAGAGGTTTTCAGAGACGATAGGCTGATCCGAATCGCTCCGGAAGGAACGGGTAGGAAGACCCTTGAAGTCATAAAGATTACCGTCTGGAGAGTCCTTCCAATTGTAGCGGACGGCTTTCGGGCTCGGAACCGAATCAGCAGTCAGCACGACGCTCTCACCATCAATCCGGCCCTGTGCCGGGAACCACCTCCCTCCCTCACCCCTGAGCGCAAAACCTTTAAGCGAAGTGCTCATTCTAGGAAAGTCCCCTTGAGATGCCACTGGGGACATCGCAAGCGTCAGGTGACTCCCATGCGTCTCAAAGCTCACCCTGACCTTATTTTTCTCGAAACTGATCGACCTGCACTCCGGTCCCGAATCACTGATCTCTTCAGCATAAAAACGATGCCTGGCAAGAAGGGCTAAGCGCCTCCCGATCAAGAGAGGCCCCTGTGATGAGGGATCATCTAAGTCACCCAAATCATCGGTCACGGCCATGCCCGTTGCAGAAAGTTCTAATGTTCCCGCAATGGCCTCCCGAGCCCATGGAAGAGATCCCCGGACAGCAGCTCCGTTTCGCTGATAATGGTCTACGGAGGAGACATTTTCATCTCCAGATCGAACGGGCGTCGCGAGGTAAAAGGGGAACGGCCCTTGGGCCCATTCCTTGCGCCAGTTCCTTATGAGACGTGGAAGAATGGAACGGTTCGTCAAAGCCCCCTCCCCAAGAAGAGTCTCTCCATCACTCCAGATAACGCCAGAGATCGAAAAAGGGATGATCGGCAAGATCAGTTCGTTGAATGCAGAAGGCTGTTTCAAAAAAGCAGGGTTCTCAGAACCCGCCCCCCTTTTATTGTCATGGATCCATGAATCCAAAGGAATAGCATCTCTTGTGCATTGAATCATCCCGATCGCAAGATGTTGGGAACTCGTGAGATCCCGGGCAAAGTAATAGCCGACGGCAGAGAGAGAGGCCTTGCAGGCCTCAAGAGAAGAACTGACAACCCAACGACCCTTCCCATAATGATGAGGGTCCAACGACGAATCGGTGAAAAAAAACCGAATCTGATCATCAAAAGGAGGTCGCTCCTTCATTGTCTCCAAAGACTTTGAAAGAGGAATGCTCATACTCCCGCCTCCGGCACAAACCCACACATCGCCTAAGATGACATCCTGGATCTCGATGCGGTTTTTCCCTTTAATGATGAGCCGTTGCGACTTCTTCGGGGAGGAGAAGGGCGCAAAGGTTATCCTCCATCTTCCTGAGTCATCAGCTTTGGTCTCTTGGAAGCACTTCCCGAAGAGAACGGAAACACGCTCACCCGGGGACGCATAGCCCCACACCGGCAGAGTGATTCCCTGTTGCAGCACCATGTGATCACCAAAGACCGGTGGAAGGGTCACGTCGGCCCTTACAACTGAGAATGTTAAAAAGAATATGCCGATAAGGCGCCCCCTCAACGTAACAGCAAACCTCTTAAAAAACTCATTATGCTGAGGCAAGGACTCCATGGAAATTGAAAGTTATCGCAACCTTGAACCTCTTCCCATCCAATTAACTTTAGAGAAATAAAAAAATTGACGAAAACTTTTCTTAATCTAGTTTGCCGTTGTCGGTTTCAATACAAAAACTTATTAACCCCTGATAACTATGAAAAAAAGTGCATTAGCTCTCATCACAACAGGTCTCATGGCCCTCACCCTCCATGCTCAAGCAGTCAAGGAATCCGACTTGCCCCAGGCTGAACAAGATCATCTCAAGGCCGCAAGGAATGCAGCTTACAAGGCTGATCCCGCAGTCAAGCAATTGGGAGTGGACGCTAAGAAAGCCCGTAGAGACGCCATGATCAAGGCAGATCCTTCTGTGGCCTCAATCCTGGATCAGTGCATGCCTCTCTCCGGACCGGCAGCAGTTAAGTCAGCCGACCTGCCACCTGCTGACAAAGCTAAATACGATGCAGCCAAGAAGGCAGCGGATAAGGCTAATCCAGCGATCAAAGAGCAAGAAGCTGCCGCCAAAAAGGCTGTTTATGCCGCAGCAGTTAAAACTGACCCTACAGTGGCCCCGATTGTAAAGAAGCTGACCTCCTCCAATTAATCAAAGATTAACGAATTAATCACAAACCCCATGCCCCACAACTCGGGGCATGGGGTTTTTTTGTGATCTCTCCACAAAAAACTAACCGGTTGGGTTAAAGAGTGAGAGTGGACTAGTAACGGGGCCCGCGGTCCTTTTTGAATCCTTTGACAAATTTGGTCGGCTTCCCTTTTTGAAAAGGAGCCTTGAAACCGGGTTTATCCCCTTGTGAGATCTCCCTTGGAGCCTGCGAACCTTTTTTGAATCCTTTTGGTTGTGCAAATCCTTCATTCGCCTGCAATTCAATCGGGAAGTCTTGGTTTTTCTGGTTAGTCGGCACGTCCTCCCCTGAGGTCTGTCCTAGCAAGAGCGAGAAAAGAGCCGAACAGACTTGGGTGGCTTGATAGCCCTGCTCCATGAGGCGATCCGTGTATTGTGTTTGATCTGAGAAATTACCCGAGGCAAGGAGTGACTGGACCTTGGTGAACATCTGTTCCGAACGCTTTCCCTCAACCTCGCCGGGAGTGGGAATTGTCGCCCTGCGGATCCGGGAATGGGTGAACTTCTCCAGATATTGAATTTTGTAAATGTCACGACCGGTCACGAAGGTTGCCGCCATCCCTTTTCGACCGGCACGACCCGTTCGCCCGATCCGATGGACATAGTCCTCCGGGTCATGGGGCAGATCGTAGTTGATCACGACCTCCAGCGCGTCGACGTCGATACCGCGGGCAGCGACATCCGTGGCAACAAGGAACTCAAATTCCGAGTTCTTGAACTTGTTCATGACGCGGGTGCGCTGGGTCTGGGTAATGCCTCCATGCAAACGGTCCGCCGAGAATCCCTGAGCAAGGAGAGCATCTGCCAACTCATCCACCATGCGTTGGGTATTGCAAAAAATAATTCCGAGACGGAATGCATGAAAGTCAACAAGACGGATCAGGGACTGCGTCTTCCCACGCGGCGGAATCTCATAAAAAAACTGCTCAATGTCTGGAGCCGCCACATCTTTACGCTCGATGGCAACAGTTTTTGCATCGCGCGAGTAACGGCTGATGAGCTGTTTGATGGGACCGGAGAGAGTAGCGGAAAAGAACACCGTTTGACGCTCATCAGGAGTTGCGTCCAATATTTTCTGGATATCGTCCCTGAAACCCATGTCGAGCATCCTGTCGGCCTCATCAAGGATCGCGACCTTGAGTTGGTCGAGTTTCAGAGTTCCCCTTTCCAGATGGTCGATAATACGTCCCGGAGTTCCGATGACGATCTGGACTCCTTTCTTCAATTCAAAGAGTTGCCGATCATAAGAAGCCCCCCCATAGATGGGAACGGAGTGAATGGAGCGCTTGAATGCCGTGAGTTGGTGAACTTCGTCAGCCACCTGTTCTGCAAGTTCCCTGGTCGGGCAGAGAATCAGAACTTGAACGGCTTTGCTATTCGGATCAACTTTTTCAATGGCTGGGATGGAAAAGGCCGCCGTCTTTCCAGAACCTGTCTGGGATTGCCCGACAAGATCACCTCCTGCAAGAAGAACTGGAATGGCTGCGGACTGAATCGGTGTAGCCTCTTCAAATCCAAGCTGGGCAACGGCTTTAAGGATTTCTGGTGAGAGTCCGAGACTGTCGAAGCGATGTTTTTCCATAGACTTAATAAGATATGTCCATAATGGTTCGCCGTCACCAACGATCGGATCAAGTGAGCCTACCCACCAAGGGGAAGATAGGAGCTCCTCGCATCGAATCTCGCTCAGAGGGCTTTTTTTTTGGATCCATGCTGTCATGACTATCGGGTGACCATGGATGTTCAAGAACACCACGACGTGATCGTGATCGGAGGTGGAGGGAGCGGAATGTTCTGTGCTTTCACGGCGGCAAATCGGGGCAAACGCGTTCTTCTGCTTGAACATAGCGAACGGGTCGGTAAGAAAATCGAAATATCCGGAGGAGGACGGTGCAACTTCACCAATATCAACGCTTCCGCAGAGAACTACCTTTCCGGAAATCGTGATTTCTGCAAATCGGCCCTGGCACGATATACTCCATGGGACTTCATAGCCCTTGTCGAAAAGCATGGAATCGCCTATCACGAGAAAAAACTGGGACAGCAGTTCTGTGACGGCAGTTCCAGACAGATCATCTCGATGCTGGAAAGCGAGTGCCGTGAGTCCGGGGTATGTCTCTACTCCCACTGTGATGTCCTTGATATCGAAAAGACAGATCACTACGTCATTCACACCTCGCGAGGGACCTTTCGATCAGATGCCCTGGTGGTGGCCACAGGTGGCCTCTCATTCCCAAAACTCGGAGCCAGTGATCTCGGCTATCGAATAGCAGGGAAGTTCGGAATCGGCGTGACGGAACTCCGACCGGGCCTTGTTCCCATAACGTTCCAACCCTCCGAAAGAAACTTTTATGAACCGCTTGCTGGGGTCTCTCTCCCTGTGCGAATCCGTTCCGGAAACCGTCAGTTCGAGGAAGCCATGCTCTTCACCCACCGGGGAGTGAGCGGTCCTGCCATCCTCCAGATCTCCTCGTATTGGGATGGAAGATCACCCCTTTCCATCAACCTGCTCCCGGAGCAGGCCGCTTCGGAGGCCTTCGCAACATCAACCCGTGGTGGAACAACGGCCTTGCAGAATCTCTCTAAGGTCTGGCCACGGCGCTTTGCGGAGGCTTGGTGCTCCATAAATGCTCCCGACAAACCGCTTGCCAGATGCAGCAAGGAGGAAATTGAGACGCTTGATGCATTGCTCCATGGATGGCCGCAGTCATTCTCCGGCACCGAGGGATACCCAAAGGCAGAAGTGACATGCGGAGGCATTGATACCGGGGAACTCTCTTCGAAGACCATGGAATCCCGTAAAGTCCCGGGGCTTTATTTCATCGGAGAGGTTGTTGATGTCACCGGATGGCTCGGCGGCTATAACTTTCAATGGGCCTGGGCCAGCGCACACGCCGCGGGAACAGCAGTTTAAAGAATGGAGGATAAAAAGAATTCATCTTTTGACCTTTCCGTGAGAACTCGACAAAACGGCATGTCGATTGGATTTACTTGTTGCAACAGGAAATTCTCTCTGGTCCAAAAACAAGAAAGCTCTGAGGAGCGTGGAATGAACTCATAGCCATCCTCACAACGATCTCAAAGATGACCAAGATCCCGCCTCTTCATCACTCATAATTCATCCTTCATACATTCCCTTTCTCGTGCGCAAACGCAATCCCCACAAAACCTCTGATCCTCGTCGAGACACCGAAGAGGCAATCGCCGGCGTCCGGCAGATCTATGCTGAACTAAAGGCCAATCCTCCAGAGCGAAATTGCACACTGCAGACCGAGTGCTGCCGCTTTCATCTCACGGGACAGACTCCGGTTCTCACAAAAGGTGAGGCCCTTACGGCAGCCAAGGCGGTGCGTACGGCAGGACGGACGGAACTCCCCAGGAGGGAAGATGGGGCCTGTCCTCTTCTGCATCCCTATACCTCCCGATGCATGATCTACGAAGGGCGTCCTTTCGGGTGTCGCACTCATTTCTGCGAGTCCGCCGGGGGTCCTTATAGCAGGAAGGAAGTCTCCGAATGGATCCGCAGGCTTGAGGATATTGACGAGCGTCTTGGAGGTGATGGCGGCAGGGACATCAGTGTCGCGATCAGGGACGCTCTAGAGGATCTGAAGTAGCGGGTTGATGGAGATCACAGTTAAGCAGGCAAATGCCAACGGTGAAGCATTCCGATCTCCTCCCTTCCATTCCTTTCTGAGATCCTGATTTCATGATTTCATGATTTCATGATTCAATGATCTTTATGGAGAAACGCCCCGGCACAGCACTCGTCATCGTCGGTCATGGATCGACGACCAATCCTGACTCAAGTGAACCGAATCATCTGCTTGCGGATGCAATCCGTGCCCAAGGGATCTTTGACGAAGTGATCTGCTGTTTCTGGAAAGAAGAACCCTCCATGAGGGAAATCCTTCATTCGGTCTCATCCCCCGATGTCTATATCGTGCCCAACTTCATCAGCGAGGGATACTTCACACAGACCGTGATTCCCCGTGAACTCGAGCTTGAGGGATTCATGACGAGACGTAACGGAAAGACAATCCGCTACTGTGAACCGGTGGGCAATCATTCCTCGATGACCGAGGTCCTGCTCAAGCGAGCCCGAGAGACGGCTCCCGGAATACCAGAATCGGAAACCAGCCTTCTGATCGTCGGACACGGAACAAACCTGAACGATAACTCAGCCAAGGCCGCGAAATCCCAATGCCGGATCATTTCCGAAATGGGCCTCTACCCGGAAGTTCTACCGACCTATATGGAAGAGGCTCCGCTGATCAGCGATTGGGCCTCCATGACTTCGCAACAGAATGTTGTCGTGATCCCGTTTTTTATCAGCGACGGGCTTCACAGCTATCAGGACATTCCGGTCCTACTTGGAATCCGGGAGGAAGTGGGGCCCGCAGCAAGCCAATCTGCGGTCTTCAAATCAAATCCACATCATCTGCATGGCAAGAATCTCTTCTATGGAAGTGCAATCGGCACGGACCCCATGATGGCCCGTGTTCTTCTTGATCAGGTGAGGGCTTTCGATCTTGGAAAAAGAGAAATTGCCACAGAGGCCGACCAAAACTAGCGATGAGAGTCGGCAAGATCGGGGTTTCGGTAGTTCTGATTTGTTCGGCCCCTCTTGTGGCTCAGACACAATCGAATCCCAATCCTTCGAAATACCCTCCCAAGGAAGTGGAGAGGCGTGTTGATCAGCTTCTTGGGAAACTGACCAGCACTGAGAAGATCAGCCTCCTGGCAGGGGATGGCTTTGACGGAATGTCCACAGTCGCCATTTCCCGACTGGGCATCCCAAAACTCGTCATGGCTGACGGTCCACAGGGAATAAGGGCTCATGGACCAGCGTGCTCCTTTCCAAGCGGAATAGCCCTTGCGGCAACTTGGGATCCCAAACTGTCATTTGAATATGGTGCCGCAGTCGGACGTGAGGCAAGGGCACGAGGCATTCACCTGCAACTCGGACCCGGGGTCAATATTGCACGAACCCCACTAAATGGCCGTAACTTTGAATATTTTGGGGAAGACCCCCTGTTGACCGGCATCATGGGATCGGAATGGATCAAGGGACTCCAGAGCCAGGGCGTTGTCGCCACCGTAAAACACTTTGTCGGGAATGAGGAGGAATGGCGGCGTATGGAGATCGAATCCATCATGGATGAACAAACCCTCCGTGAAATTTATCTCCGCCCCTTTCAAATGGCTGTCCAGCAAGGCGGTGCATGGGCCGTCATGTCAGCCTACAACAAGCTGAATGGATTCCCCAGTACCGCCAACGACAAACTCCAGAATGGTATCCTTAAAAAGGAATGGGGCTTTCCTGGGATCGTCATGTCCGATTGGTGGGCCACACAATCCGCAGACTCCATTGCAAACGGCCTCGATCTGGAGATGCCGATGGCCTACCAGGTCACGCCAACAAGCATTTCCAAAGCCCTTTCGGAAAAAAGGGTTTCTCAGGAGCAGATTGATCATGCCGTGAGGAGACTTCTTCGCATGGAGATTTCCATGGGGTTTCTTGATTCCCGGCAACTCAAGACGGATCTTCCACTGGATTCGGCAAAAAATTCAGCCATCGCTCTTGATGTGGCGACCAAATCGGTCGTCTTGCTCAAGAACTCCCCAAGCCTCCTTCCCCTGGACAGGATGAGCCTAAAAAGGATCGTGCTTTTCGGACCCAATGCACAGGACACCCCCATCGTCGGTGGAGGAAGCGGAGGGGTTGAACCGTTCAGGAAAGTTACTTTTCTCCAAGGAATACGCAATGCGCTCCCTAAAAACGTGAAGGTCATCTATGCACCCGTGCCCGACTCTCCACCTTTCTCGCTATTCAGTTTTTTTGAATTCAATAAGCCGATTCCACTTCCTCCTGAGATCCAGAACATCCACCGGATGGTCACGGTAACACAGGATAATTTCACGAAAGTAACATTAACCAAGGAGCGCAGCATTTCTATTTCATGGAGTCCCTCAAAACCGCCCCAGTCTGTTCCCAAGGGAAGGGAATCGAGGGTGATCTGGAATGCCGAGATCGTTGCACCCGAGAGCGGTAACTTTGAACTGATTACCGAGGGACATCCCGAGCTGCGCATTGCAAACAGGGAGGTTGGCAATCCGAACAGCTACGTGATGAAACTCCAGAAAGGGACTGAAATCCCGATCTGCGTCACGGCTAGCGAGGTGGGACGAGGATCCGGATCAGTCTCCCTGAGGATCATACCGATTCCGGATGAGCAAACGGGAGTTCTGACAGCCAAAGACGCCGATGCCGCCATCATCTGCGTCGGACTTAATCCAGACGTCGAGGGGGAAGGATTTGACAGGGGATTCACCCTGCCGCTCAAGCAGCAGGAACTCATCCGGCAGGTCTTCTCCGTGAACCCAAGGACCATTGTCGTCCTAAGTGGAGGAGCGGCGGTTGATATGCGGCCTTGGATCGAGACCGTTCCCACGGTCCTTCAGACCTGGTATCTCGGTCAAAATGCCGGCACGGCACTCGCCTCAATACTCTTTGGTGACTCGGATCCATCAGGACACCTCCCCTGCACTTTCGACAGGAGTATTGACGAAAATCCGACCTACCGAAACTATCCCGGCACATTCTCAGAGGGAAAGGATTGGCCTGTTGTCCAGTACCATGAGGGAATCTTTTATGGTTACCGCGGATACGATCAGGCAGGTAAAGTCCCCTTGTTTCCATTCGGACACGGACTGAGTTACACAAGCTTCAGTCTCTCTGATCTTGAAATCCTTCCAACCACAAACGGTCATGATATCCGTGTCCAGATTACCAATTCGGGAAGTCGCGATGGTGCCACAGTGATCCAACTTTATGCGGGACTGAGCGGGGAAAGCACAACTCGGCCATTACGGGAGCTAAAAGGGTTCCAGAGGGTCGATTTAAAGGTGTGTGAGTCTAAAACGATCATAATTCCCCTGCCCGATGAACTGCTGAAATACTGGCATCCGATCAAGAACTGCTGGGTCTTACCCGAGGGACCGATCTCTGTAGAATTGGGATTCTCCGAGCGCGATATCAGACAAGAGAAACCTTTGCCCTTTCCGGCTTTGGTTAAAGTGAAGTGACTCCTAATCGGCGACTTATCCGAGGCAAATGGATTCCATCTGGCTTCATAGTGACCTGTTCCCAGATACTGCACCACGTCTAGGTTGAGTAAGTCAGTTGAGGGAACCCGTATTTGGTTTGGTGTTCTATGTTGCAGCTCGTTGCCAAACCCAGCCGGAGGCAAGTTTACCAATGAGGTGTGCTGTCGGTGGTTATTATAGTCCACACTTTTCAAGTTTATCTCGGGCGACTTCGACTGACTAGAACAACTCGATGTTCAGGTATTTGTCGCGGAGTTGCCCATGGAAGCACTCGATGAAGCCATTCTCCACAGGCTTTTGCCGAGCCGTATGAAGTCGAGCTTCACGCCATATTGGTACGCCTAGGCGTCGATGATTCTGCTGCAGAACTCACTGGCGCAATGAGACTCCGCATCGGCCTATCTCAGGATAGTGATCAGCATGTTGATGCCAAAAATCTCTAAAGTTTTTGGTATCAAAACCTCACCCTATCATTTGTAAGAATTGAGAATACTTCCGTCTGGATCCAAAACCTTCAGGGCCGTTGAATCCACGCTGTTTTTCATGTGATTTTTACGTAATTCCACATACTGCTTTTCGAGAGCCTCGATTTTAGGGTCAGTGTCGATGTTTTCCTTCTTTGAATGATTCCTCGTGTAAGCAAGTTGAAAGAATGAGAGGACAGCAAATAAAATACTGACATACCAGATATACCGATTTTTCAGAATCAAGGATACCGAACCAATCGCAATGGTGATCTCCGCAAGAAGTTGTGCAAATTCATACATTTCAGATGCTTCCAAGTGATGCTCAAAGGAAGGATTCATGGATTCCGCTAAATCGTGGGCAATATTTCTCTCTAACAAGTAATCCTTATAAAAATGAAGGTTCGATAGAACGGCGTCCTTGTTGCGCTGCTCCTTGGGAAGGTAGGCGGCTTGATTTAATTCAATTAAAACCAGTCTCATTTTTACGCTGGCGGCCACTTCTTTTGAGGTCGCTTGATCTTGGGCGATGAGCACGTGGGAAATTTTGTTTTGCTCAGAGCTTACCAAACCACTGCAAATAGCAATCAGGACAGCACAGAGTCCGAGAAACAATGCCACCCACTGGGCGTTAAATTTGGTTCCCTTACCTTCATCGTGTCCATGCTCTTCGTGGGATGCGTGAAAATGGTGTGCAGCTTTCATGATTTAATAATAATATTATGTGTTTTAAAACGTATCCAATCTATTTACAGGAAAGATTATCAAAGTCGATATTGCTCTAATCAAGTCATTTGTAGAATTACCCCCCCGATGAGGGTTAGTACTAGAAAGATGCAGATGCCCCGAAGGCGACTGTAGGGGCTATCTCAGTGTTAGGAACATTCGGATTGATGAGAGGGAAGCCGAGGTCACAACGCAGGGAGTAATTCAATCCCAGAGCGTAACGAACACCGAAGCCAGCACCGGAGATGGCATACGATGAAGAGTTACCAGGCAGTGGATGGATGGTATTGACAAAACCGTAGTCCCAGAAAGCCAGCAACATCAATTTGTCACGATGGTGAAGCGGTTTGCCCCCTCCAAGAATACTCCAGGATGGGCCGTGAAGCTCCAGACTCCCGTAGAAGCCCTGATCGCCAAAGAGAATCTGCTGCTGATAACCTCGTACCGATCCGTAACCACCGATGGAGAGTTGCTCCGTACTGGGAAGAGAGGTGGATGCAAGTTGCCCATTGCCCAAGAGCACAAGCGAGCAGTCCCATGGAAGTTTATTTTCCCTGCTGAACCTGATCGTGCCATAGCAGTAATTGGCCTGCGTGCGGGAATCGACCTGCTGAAAGGTCTGAGTTGTGTTTCGAGAATCAACATTGCCGGGAGCCCAGTAAAAGTTGAAAGCCGCGGTTGACTCCCCGAGCCCGTCTTTACGCATCACCTGATAGCCGAAAACCGATTGAATGACATCAGTCAGATTGGAAGGCACCTGATTGCCACCCTGGACGAAATAGAGATTGCTCGACTTCCAATCACCACCGAGCGTGAAATCTTGAATCAAGGATCCGTACATCTTCCCGATTGGAATAGTATAGCGGGGACTTACCTGTTTTTGATAACCGCTGTAACTAACACTACCCGTAGAAGTGCTGATGCCGGTGTCCGTAGTTGAATAACTACCATACAGGGTGATTGAATGCCTCCAGGGAAGTGGTGTCGAGTAGGTCAGACTCTGCACCGGTTGGGCATTGGGGTAAGAGAAAGGGGCTGAATACTGGTAGTTGAGCTGGCCTCCTGAGAAAAAGGCGTTCCCCCAATTAGCTCCGACACTCCATCTTAGCGGGCCTGTCTGCTGAGATCCTGTATTGTCTATGGAAAAAAAACTCCTCAAGGGAAACGCATCCTGGGTCCGGAGATCAACGGTTGTTGTCCCCGGGGCATCTCCCCTCTCCAGCATGACCGAGTTCTGCATGAACGGGTTCTGGTTCAGGATAGCGACATCGTTCAGGAGCCCCCTCCGATTGAGATGTTCACCGACTCGTGCTCTCAGGGAGGAAAGAAGGAGCTGCTTGGAAAACCATTTTGCACCGGTCACCGTTTTTTTCCCGACAGTCGCCTCCACCACGACCATCGAAAGAATACCCTGCTCGTAATCGATGGAGACGGGTTGAACGAAGACCAGCGGCCTTTCGTGCTTGAAATAGAAGTGCAGAATCTGACGGTTGATCTCCTTCACCACCTTCATATCGAACGGTTTGCTCACAAAGGAATCCCGCAAGAATTTAAGAAACTTGGGCTCTGATGAAATCAGATCAACACGATCGACCCAAAGTTCGGCAAAGATCCCCTCTCCTTCCTTTCTGTCCGATGGCAAGAGTGCCCCGGATATAATAATCTTCCGAAGGACACCAGCACCCGGATCCCCGATGACGGGGACGTCGGCGAAGTCGGGCTTGATCTCCAGGTCGGAGGGGCGCCTCACAAAGGCATCGGGTGGAGCCTCCGGAATGCTGTCGGGAAGGTTTTTCCCGATGGAGGGGTCAGGGGCGAACTGCGCCTTTGTGACTCCCGGAGCGAGCAATAAAAACACGAAAAGTCCAGAGAACAGAAAGCCCCCCGATATCTGGAAAATGAGTTTCTGAAACCCGACATTCACTCTTTTCACGAGAAGAAAAATAAATGGCAATTTCTCGATGATGTGAGTTTCCCAATGCTAGCCTTTGAAAACTGGGTGAAATAACGCCCTCCACTTTCCTATTTAGAAGTGCCTCCCAGCGTGCATGAACCATATTACAATGAAAAAGGAGGCGCTGGTGAGCAAGCCCAAGACCATGCTGTAAAAGCGAATCATCTTAGCAGATACATTATGATGGACGAGATAGCTAAGGATCGCTGTGCAGATGACAGCAAAAATAATATATCCCATCACGACTAGGTGAAGCCGGTCCACACTGGTGCCAAAGACACCTAGCACACTAAGTGATGTGCGAAGACTGAAGACGCATGCAATGAAAGCAGCAGCAAGCATGCCAAGTCTTGAGGTGTTTGTGGAATCAATGAAAAAGCTCACCATAAACATGAAGGCCGTAGCATAGGCGATGAGCGTCATCATCCAATACTCAGCGGAATCTTTGCGCTCAATATCAATGCTGATCTCAATCCCGGAAAACTCGCCGTGCGCGGCGCCTAGATTTGGATCTCCCAGATTCGAGTCGTACACCAACTGGACCGGCTCCATGTTAAACCCCTTCAACTCCCAACCGGAGGGAATATTTTCCATGGAGATTCCGGAACTTTCCTCGTCGGGATTAAGGACCACCTTGGAGGCATCCTTAACGGTATAATTCATCAAGATCTTCAATTTTTGGCCGTCATAGGGATAGTTCTTGAAATCCCAATTCATCCTGAAGACACCGGTTCCGGAGCGTTTGACGCACTCTAGACCGTTAACCTGCGATTTCCCCTCAACGGACCAGACGATCCTATCGGCATTGGCAAACTGCAACTCCCCAATGATGTTATCAATGTTAGGGGCCTGGCTCCAGATGCAAAAGTCGCTGGTGAATGTCCCCTTGCCACTATTGACGTCGCGAATGTTAAAAAGATACAGACCGATGGTCACCGATTCAGGTCCAGTCGCCTCCGGCACTTCGGGTGGATTCGTTTCTGCTCCATTCTCCGCTGGGGCCTCATTAACTTTCTGATTTTTCTTACCGTCAGCTGCATTCTTGTTGACGGGCATCTTCGAGTCATTGGTCTCATTTTTCAGGGATCCGCCATTTGAAGGAGTGACGTTTACATTCTGTCCACTTCTATCCTGCATAGAGTGGGGGTCGAGATCACTAGAAGCAAGAAGCGCGACACTACCCAGCAGGAAAAATGCCAGGGCAAGCAGATAAAGATTGGATTTTTTCAAAGCGTGTTTGCGGAATTTATAGGGAAGTGTTCACAAAAGTCGATTGATCTTAGGTGGATAAAATTAAAGAAAGATCATGATTGCGCTCATGTCGGACATGACCCCACTGGCCGACATGTCGGAAGTCTTTAGAGAACGAGAGCCTGCCTTGCCTCCGTTCCCAGTCACACCTCCTCCGGGGGAAGAACCCAAGCCTCCCGATCCGCCACCGGAAGAATCATTGGGAGTCTCATTGCCAACAACAGAATCGAAGGGATTGAGTTTTTGATGCTCCGCCTCTCCTACCGATGACCTCATCGAATTATTGAGTTGTGGCCCCGACACAACCCTCTGCTGGCCGTGCTGACCGGCATGCGATACTACAGATCGACCGGTTCCTGAAGTGCTATGCGCAATCATATTACCGGATTTTCCAGACTTGGTGGATGAGGAATGTGAGACGGCCACTTTCGATTTGTTAGATACGCTAGAAGCAACTCTCGATTTATGATTGCCGGAAGATTTTAGGGATGGAGCATGGGAGAGGGACACTTTCGTTTTATTAGATCCGCCGGAAGTGGAGTGCTTTGGCTTATTAACAGCGACCAAGGCAGGAGAAGCTGTGGGAGATTTTCCTGGAGCACTCACTGTGCCGCTTGAACCAGAAGCCGCTGTGCCGCTTGAACCGGAGGCCGCTGTGCCGCTTGAACCGGAAGCCGCTGTGCCGCTTGAACCGGAAGCCGCTGTGCCGCTTGAACCGGAAGCCGCTGTGCCGCTTGAACCAGAAGCCGCTGTGCTCGATGAACCTTCTGAGGAATCATCGGACCCTGAGGTGGATGCGACACTTGAAGAACCTGAGGAAGCTGCGCTCGATGAACTTCCTGAGGAATCATCGGACCCTGAGGTGGATGCGACACTTGAAGAAGATGAATCCCTTCCACTACCTCCCCCCAGACTGGAATTTCCTGCGGATGAGTTCACCGATGTAAGCGACTGAACAGCCTGGCTCGTTTGAGCTTCTGTGATGGATCCAATAGGACCGCTGATCGTAGTCGAGATAAGTTTGTAGTTACGAGTGATGTTTCCCGTAAGTGCAAGACCTCCAACAGTGACAGTCTTATTAAGCCCAACAGTTGCAGAGTCGTAGGTTCCGGAGATGGGATCATTTATGGAAATCGGATCATTACCCAAGATTCCGCTCAGAATATAGTTGGCAGAAGAAAGAAGGGCTTTTGATGTTCCATCATAAACTTTCGTAACCGTTCCAGTCAGTGAGGCAGTGATTGTAGCGGGTATGATCTTTCCGATCGCCCCTGTTAGTTTGGAGTCTAAAAGCGTGTAATTCCCCACCGAACTTCCTGAGATGGAAAGCCCTCTGACACTCACCGTCTTGTCTTTGCCAACATTCGGATTATTGAAGGTTCCGGAAATCGGATCGTTGAGAGTGACCTGATCATTTCCAAGAATTCCGCTCAAGAGATAATTTATTGGTTTGAGAGTGGCTGCGGCCGTGGCGTCGTAGACCTTGGAGACTTTACCCGTTAGGGAGGCGGTTAGCGTGGCTGGAGTAATGGTTCCGATCGGACCATTGATTGTGGGACTCAAGAGCGCGTAATTGCCAGCGGAGCGTCCTGCAATCGAAAGTCCATTGACGCTCACATTGATTCCAGAACCTGCATTTCCATTGTCGTAAGCACCCGAGACAGGATCGTTGAGGACGACCCTATCATTCCCCAAGATGCCATTGAGAACGTAGTTAGCTGGAGCCAAGGTTGCAGTGGTCGTTATGTCGTAAATCTTGTTCACGCTACCCGTAAGAGAGGCCGTCAGGATGGCCGGTGCAATCGTCCCAATCGAAGCGTTGATAGTGGTGCCCAAGAGCATATAATTACCTGCAGAATTTCCAGAAACGGAGAGACCATTGACACTTATGCTCTTGGAGTTGCCAGCATTTGGCGAAGAGAAGCTTCCTGAAATGGGATTATTCAGAAAGACCTGATCATTTCCTAAGATGCCGCTTAAATTATAGTTAGCTGGGATTAGGGTTGCGGCGGTGGTAGTGTCGTAAGTCTTGCTCACGTTTCCAGTGAGAGATGCCGTCAAAGTTGCCGGTGTAATCGTTCCGATTGGGCTATTGATTGTCGTGCTAAGGAGTTGGTAATTGGCTGACGAACTTCCCGAGATGTAGAGCCCGTTAACACTCACCGCTATGGTGCTGCCCGCATTCGGCGTATTGTAAGCTCCGGACGCGGGATCGTTAAGAAAGACCTTATCGTGACCCAAAATACCGCTCAGCAAGTAGTTGCCAGAAGCTAAGCTGGCAGTCGTTGTTGTGTCGTAAGTCTTGCTCACGTTTCCAGTGAGAGATGCCGTCAAAATTGCCGGTGTGATCGTTCCGATTGGGCTATTGATTGTCGTGCTAAGGAGTTGGTAGTTGGCTGACGAACTTCCCGAGATGGAGAGTCCGTTAATGCTCACCGTCTTTGCACTTCCGGCATTTGCTGAACCAAAAGTTCCGGATGTCGGATTATTGAGTTGGACCTGATCATTCCCAAGGATGCCACTTAGGGTGTAATTCGCCGGGGCTAGAGTCGCGGTGGTGGTAGTATCGTAAGTCTTGTTTATTGAGCCAGTGAGAGAAGGAGTCAGCGTGGCGGGGGTGATCGTGCCGATGGCCCCGTTAATCGAGGTACTCCAGAGTGTGTAATTCCCTACCGAACTCCCGAAGATCGAGAGACCATTGACGATTACGGTTTTTCCACTCCCAGCGTTCGCTGTGGCATAGGTTCCGGATGTCGGATTATTTAGCAAGACCTGATCGTTGCCCAGAACTCCGCTCAGGTTGTAGTTAGCTGACGCGATACTGGCAGTCGTGGTGGTGTCGTAGGTCTTATTGACCGCTCCGGTGAGTGAGGCCGTCAGAGTGGCAGGCGTAATGGTTCCGATGGCCCCGTTAATCGAGGAGCTCAAGAGCGTGTAATTGCCGGCAGAACTCCCCGAGATGGAGAGCCCTGAGACAGAGACCGCCTTTGAACTCCCGGCATTCGCTGTATCAAAGTTTCCGGATGTCGGGTTGTTGAGTGAGACCCTATCATTTGCCAGTACGCCGCTAAGGTTGTAGTTAGCAGGGGCCAGCATTGCAGAGGTCGTGGTATCGTAAATCTTGGAAGACTTTCCAGAGAGCGAAACTGTAAGCGTGGCTGGCGTGATGGTTCCGATGGCCCCGTTAAGCGAGGTACTCAAGAGCGTGTAATTACCTACCGAACTCCCGGAGATGGAGAGTCCACTGACACTCACCGTCTTTGAACTCCCAGCGTTCGCAGTGGCATAGGTTCCGGATGTCGGATTATTTAGCAAGACTTGATCGTTGCCCAGAACTCCGCTCAGGTTGTAGTTAGCTGACGCGAAACTGGCAGTCGTGGTGGTGTCGTAGGTCTTATTTACCGCTCCGGTGAGTGAGGCCGACAGCGTGGCAGGCGTAATGGTTCCGATGGCCCCGTTAATCGAGGAACTCAAGAGCGTGTAATTGCCGGCAGAACTCCCGGATAGTGAGAGTCCGCTGACACTCACCGTCTTTGAACTCCCAGCATTCGCAGAGGCATAAGTTCCGGATGTCGGTTTATTTAGCAAGACCTGATCGTTGCCAAAGATTCCACCGACGGTGTAGTTCGCCGGGGCTAGAGTCGCAGAAGTCGTGGTGTCATAGGTCTTATTGACCGCTCCGGTGAGTGAAGCCATCAGCGTGGCTGGCGTAATGGTTCCGATCGCTGCATTAATCGAAGTGCTAAGGAGTCGATAGTTAGCAGCGGAACTTCCTGATAGTGAGAGCCCGCTGACATTCACCGTCTTCCCACTCCCAGCATTCGCTGTAGCATAAGACCCAGAGATAGGATCGTTCAGACTCACCTGATCGCCACCTAGAATTCCGCTCAATGTGTAGTTCACCGGCAACAAGGAGGCGAGCGTAGTCGCATCATAGGTTTTGTTAACCATTCCTGAGAGAGATGCAGTCAGCGTAGCCGGAGTGATCGTTCCAATCTGGGCACTCAAGCTCGTGATGACTTTCCCATGATTATCCACGATCTCATAGTTGGCATTGTTGAGAGCGACTCCCACCGTCACAAGCTTGCCCGCACCTGCGGTTGCATCGCTATAGGTTCCGGAATTCACTGGCATCAGGACCACTTGATCACCCGCTAGTACGCCAGCCAAACTACTGAAGTTAGCGGAACCAACAACGGCCGCACCCGTCGTATCGTAGACCTTTGTTGTCGATCCCACCAGACTCACCGAAACCGGTGCCGGAGTAATCGTACCGATCAGCGCACTCACACTTGTGATCACATTGCCATGATTATCTACGATCTCGTAGTTGGCATTGTTGAGAGCGACTCCCACCGTCACAAGCTTGCCTGCACCTGCGTTTGCATCGTTATAGGTTCCTGAACTCACTGGCATCAGAGCCACTCGATCACCCGGTAGTACGCCGGCCAAACTACTGAAGTTGCCGGAACCAACAACGGCCACCGTCGTCGTGTCGTAGACCTTTTTCGTGGATCCCACCAGATTCATGGAAACAGGAGCAGGTGTGATCGTTCCGATCGGGGCATTCACACTCGTGATCACATTCCCAGAGCCGTCCACGATCTCGTAGTTGGCATTGTTGAGGGAAACATTCACTGTGACCATCTTGTTCACCCCTGCATTAGGATTGTCATAAGTTCCTATCATGGATGGTTGAAGCGCGACGGAATCGCCGGGCATAATCCCAGTTGTGCTGAAATTTGCGGAACTCAGAATTGCGAGTGCAGTCCCATCATAAACCTTGGTCGTAGATCCAATCAGGCTTACCGTGATGGGTTCAACGCTTCCGCCACTATTTGGAATAACCTGCACGGCTGCTGGTGTGACAATTCCGATCTGCGCACTGATGCTGCTGATAACGTTCCCGTAAGTATCTACGAGTTCATAGTTTCTATTGTCGAGTCCAACAGCAACAGTCACAAGCTTACCCGTGCCTACATTTGGATTGTCATAGTTCGCGATGCCAGGATTGAGGGTAACATGATCACCGGGTAAAACCCCTCCCAAACTCGAGAAGTTGGCCGATGTGAGATTGGCGGAAGTCGTTGTATCATACGATTTGATGGCATATCCAACGAGTTGCGAGGAGACAGGCGCCGGAGTAATCGTACCGATCAACTCACTCACACTTGTGATCACATTGCCATGATTATCTACGATCTCGTAGTTGGCATTGTTGAGAGCGACTCCCACCGTCACAAGCTTGCCAGCACCTGCGCTTGCATCGCTATAGGTTCCAGAAGTCACTGGATTCAGAGCCACTTGATCACCCGGTAAGACGCCAGCTAAACTACTGAAGTTGCCCGGGCCAATAATTGCCGCCGTCGTCGTGTCGTATACCTTCGTTGTCGATCCTACTAGATTCACGGAGACAGGAGCAGGAATGATGCTTCCGATTGAACCCGAAGCAGTGGTTGAGGTGAGGATATAGTTTCCGAGATTGTTACCGACTAGGGTCAACCCATTAACAGTGACGTTTTTAATACTTCCCGCATTAGGGGTGTCGTACCTTCCCAGGGTGGGCTCATTGAGACTCACGAGATCGCTACCGAAAACTCCGATCAGATTGTAATTAGCAGGTGTGATCGTGGCCGCCGCTGTCGTGTCGTACACCTTTGTTGTCGATCCCACCAGATTTACCGAAACCGGTGCCGGGGTGATGATTCCGATCGGACTACTTATTGTTGTCGAGGCAAGGGCATAGTTACCCAGGTTATTGTTGAGAAGGCTCAGTCCTCCCACCGTCACAATCTTGTTCGCTCCCACATTGCGCGTATCGTACGTTCCTAAGGTGGGATTATTGAGACTCACGAGATCGTTACCGAAAACTCCGATCAGATTGTAATTAGCAGGTGTGATCGTGGCCGCCGCTGTCGTATCGTACACCTTTGTTGTCGATCCCACCAGATTTACCGAAACCGGTGCCGGGGTGATGATTCCGATCGGACCACTTATTGTTGTCGAGGCAAGGACATAGTTACCCAGGTTATTGTTGAGAAGGCTCAGTCCTCCCACCGTCACAATCTTGTTCGCTCCCACATTGCGCGTATCGTAGGTTCCTAAGGTGGGATTATTGAGACTCACGAGATCGTTACCTAGAAACCCACTCAGGATGTAGTTGGCAGAGGTAAGAAATGCCAAGGTTGTCCCGTCATAGGCCTTGCTAGTCACTCCGGTGAGAGATGCGGATAGTGTGGTCTGTAGTGTCGCGGGCGTCACCGTGCCGATCGGCGCACTAAGGCTCGTAGAGGCCAGCACATAATCTCCAAAGTTGTTGTTGAGAAGGCTCACTCCTCCCACCGTCACAAGCTTGTTCACTCCAACGTTAGGCGCGTCATAACTCCCCTCGCCCGGAGCCTTCAGGCTCACCGCATCGCCTTCCAAGACTCCAGCAAGCGTGAAATTACCGGGACTCAATGTCGCGACCGTCGTGCCATCATACGTCTTGCTCACCATCCCAGTCAGCGAGGCACTCAATGTTGCGGGCGTCACCGTGCCAATCGGCGCACTAAGGCTCGTAGAAGCCAGCACATAATCTCCAAAGTTGTTGTTGAGAAGGCTCACTCCTTCAACACTCACCGTCTTCCCAAATCCTACGTGAAGCGCGTCATAACTCCCCTCGCCCGGAGCCTTCAAACTCACCGCATCGCCTCCCAAGACTCCTGTAAGCGTGAAATTACCAGGACTCAATGTCGCGACCGTCGTGCCATCATACGTCTTGCTCACCACGCCAGTCAGCGAGCCACTAACTGTCGCGGGCGTCACCGTGCCGGGTAATGTCTCATTATTCAGATTCAACAGAAAATTTCCTTCGGATGATCCACTCGGATGCAAAAGAAGCGAATGGATTGTAATCGTTGAGGCAGAGTTGACGTTGGGGCTATTATAATTTGCATTAACCGAAACAATATTCATCGGGCCGCCAAGTCCCTTGGCCGAACCATTGAAGGAAAGACTTTCCGGTAAAAGCGAAGTTGTTACTGTTCCGTCATAGACTTTATTCAGAGAGCCCGTTGAACTTATCTGCAAAGCCGACGCGTTAATACTTCCGAAGGATCCGGAAATGGAACCAACAGAAAAGATTGGCGTGTTTTCCAAAGAAAGCGAAGGGGCCTCAAAGTTCAGATCTCCGCTCGTTGTGAGGGATGTTAAGAGTGGATTGCCAATCTTTATCCCCTGCCCTCCGCTGAGGCTTATCGATGATCCCCCAGCATTCACATCACCATGGAGAGCGAGGGTTTTTCCGGCAATGAGATCCACCCTCCCTCCGGAACTTCCTGTTGTTCCCGTACTGATCGAACCGGAGAAATCGATGTTTCCGTTCAAAGAATGAGTGGCTTGCAAACTGACCCCTCCCAAGAGCGATGAAATGACCGAGGTACCAAGAATCGCCCCCTGATCTGCCTCAAGAACGATGCCCCCATTACCACTCTGCTTGATAGTGGATCCTAAAGAGAGGTTGAGATTTCCAACTCCGGCGGAAAGTTGAATGGATCCACTTTCAGAAGCAATCGCACCTCCTAGGTTCAGATCCTGGAGGGCATGGAGTTGAATCGAACCTGTCCCCGAGGCGGTGATTGAACTGCCGGAAGGAATGGTCAAAATCCCCGAGGCGGCGTTCAGTTGAAGACTGACATTTGGTTGCAGAACGAGGTTTGCAAAAGAAAACCCGCTTGGATCCGACAGGTTGATGTTGGCGCCAGAGAGGGACACCGTACCGCTCGTGATGGAATCGATTACGCTGCTGCTGAGAACGTAGCTTGAGTCTTGGAGCACTGATGATGGATTATCGGCAATATATAAGTTTTGCGGGTCAAAGAGCACCGAACCCGCGCGACCTTTAGGGGCCGCAAGGTCAACAGATCCATGAAACCCGAGGTTCTGCTTGCCGGAGATTTCAGCAAATCCGCCATTGCCATTTTGTGGGCCACCACGCACGGAGACAGAAGCGTCCGAGATGGTGGTGAGATCGGACCATTGGATGATCACTCCGCCATTACCGGCAAGCGTCGCATTTGCAGACAAGGAGGCCCCGGCATCTACCTGAAGGATGGAAGCCGTGGGCAATGGATCACTCGAGTAATGGATGGCAGGGTTGTTCCCTCCTTGGTAATCACCACCAACAAAGATTTTCCCTCCACCCAGAGCCCCTGAAGCATCCGCGACGGCGGATGCGGCAAGATGAATGCTGTTACCAAGCAACTGAATCCCCCCCCCAGTTCCATTTGCCGAGGTGGCTTCTATTGTTCCCGCAATATCAAGGTTCTCTGCAGCCTGAACTACCACCATTCCACCCTTGGAATCATTACCAGCATCAATTTTTGAGGAGTTTTTCATTTGAATACTTCCATGCTTTGCAGAGACGACAACCTTGGGTTTTTCACCACTACCAAGATTCCCCCTCACCTGAATGACCCCGTCGAGATTGATTGCGACGGCATAGGGGTTTCCAGCGGCCTTGATCTCTGCGGCGGCAGCTTGAATCAAACCACCGGCATGGATGCTTCCATCGATAGCATTGGGAGATTTAATAAGTAACCTCTCGTCCGCCTCTGGTTGGTATAGAACCTCGTCCGCCGAGGCCAAGCCGACTTTTCCTTTGGAAGCGGAGAGAACGCCCTCGTTACGTATGTTGCGTGCGATCAGGATGACATCTCCGGATTCGGCATGAATCGTGCCGTAATTTTCTATCGAGGACGCGCTATTCCCTTTAAAGGTCAGCGCACGTCCCGACAGAAACTCCGAGTCAGTAATATCATGGGTAGAACCGATAAACGTGTTCACGTTAACGACGCCGGAGCGACTTACAGTGATCCCAGCGGGATTGATGAGAATGACTCCACCATTAGCTTCAAGTGTTCCCGCGATCATACTGGCCGTGCCCCCGTAGACACGATTGAGCGCGAGACTGGACCTGCTGGGTTGCATAAAAACGGTGGTCTCTCCCAAGGCGATCGAGAAGGAATTCCACCCCATGATCAGGGAATCGGTTCCCTGATTAATGGTCAGGATATTTCCTGTATTTTTGATCGTAGCGCTTCCATGAGTCACGTTCCCACCGACAGGATTCCCCGAAGCGGTCTCGAATGGCGCAAAGGAACTACAGAGGGCTATAAAGATGCCCAAGGAAAGGGGATAGAAAAGTTTTATATGCCCGAATACCCATAAACCACTTTTGGTGTTTGTTTTGGGTCTCTGCATTATAAAAATTTTGATTTTATGGGAAAAAAACGATTCCTCTACATTAAATAAATACTCACTCAAAAGCAAAGGATTAATATAATGAGGTTTAGGCTTTTTAGTAGCTGATTTTTCTAACAAATCATTTCCAACCAAGCAAAGGGCAGGCCATGTATCCTCAAACGAGAATATCCCTTCTACTGGAGATCACCGCATCATAAGTTTCGGTGTGATAATCAAAGAGGATAAAGTTCTCTTTTAAAACAACTAGTTTTTTTAACAATGCTTGAATAAGATTGACAGTAAGATATAAAATGTGATCTTTTTTTAATCCTTTGCCCCAACTTATGACCAAGCCAAGAATCACAATTCTATCCAGAACATTTGCATTGATGGTTGCGACTCTGGTCACCACCTCCTTTTCTTACGCAGACACATTCGGTACAGGAACCAATCAGTTTATCATAAATTTCTCCCGGATTGGGAATCCAGGAAATGTTCCAGATTCCAATAATTATGGAGCAGTCGCTTATACGTATCAAATTGGCACCTATGACATCTCCGCAAATCAGTTCAATGCGGCCATAGCTTCAGGCCTCTCAAATGTCACCGCAGGATATTGGAGTAATAATCAACCAGTTGCCAATGTGACTTGGTACAAGGCTGCCGCTTTCGTAAATTGGCTAGATATTAGCAGCGGATACGCACCCGCCTACAACCTAACTTCTAGCAATTCTCTCTCCCTCTGGGCTACGAATACCCCTGGCTATAATCCAAGCGATCCCTACCGCAACTCACTGGCCAAATATTTTCTGCCAAGCGAGAATGAATGGTATAAATCAGCTTATTATAGTTGGCAGACACAAACTTATAACCTCTACCCGACAGGAACAACCGAACCAACGCCGGTTGCCAGTGGAACTGCTACCAATACCGCTGTCTACAATCAAAGCTACACAAATGGTCCTTCCTCGGTTTATATAGCGGGGGGACTTTCTCCCTACGGAACAATGGGGCAGGGTGGAAATGTCCAACAGTGGTTGGAGAGTGCTTGGAGCAACAGCAACACGAACACTTCCACGACGACTGGTGCTTTCAGTACCGCTGGATACTACTATGATCAATCAGGTATTGATCTGAGTTCTGCGAATTGGGCAATCAATCAATCTACCCAAAAAGTTCTTGATTCCTCCACCACAATCGTGGGCTTCCGTGTTGCCAGTTCAGTTGATGAGGTCCCCGAACCATCCACCTTATACCTTATCGTGATGGGTGGATTAGCTTTGGTGATCGTCCATCGCTATCGTCGCCGCAAGGCTTCTCGAGAACTCACTTAAACTGTCAACGTAGAATTGCTGGGTGGTCTCTCAAACCTCGGGGGTACTGATATTCATGACACCCGGATCACGCGATCACCAAGATCAACCGTTCCAGCGAGGCGACGAGCAAATTCATCGAGACCATCGATGAAATCTCCTTCCATACAAATATTCTCGCTCTCAATGCGGCGGTCGATGAGATCATATCCTCAGGAAGGGAACAGGCCCGAGGAATCAAACAAATCAGCACGGCAATGAACCAGATCGGTCGTGTCACCCAGATCAATGCCGATCATGCGAAGAAATCAGCAAATGCTTCGGAACAGTTCGCCTTGCAGGCAAGCCGCATGGAATCCTCCGTTCTGGAACTCCTCGAGTGAGTGGGAAGCAAAGCTGAGGGTTTGAGAAACTGATCATGCACTCACCTCTTCCTCCTGCACCGATGATATGACGCAGTGGAGTTCATGGAAGGAAGCGTGGCCCTATCCTGCAGTATGTCGAAATTGTAACCCAAGATTGTGAAATCAGACTCCACGAAATCATCCCAAACAATTAGATTCGCGGGATGCATTTGCTTTTAGCCGATTTCGCAGGTGTGGGTCTTGGAACATGGGCCCTGCTTGGTGTGGCTCTACTGCTTGCCTTGGCCTTTGAATTCGTGAACGGATTTCACGACACGGCGAATGCCGTGGCAACCGTTATTTACACACACACGCTGCCGGCGGTCCCCGCAGTCATCTGGTCCGGTTGTTTTAACTTCCTGGGAGTCCTGACCTCCAGCGGAGCCGTTGCCTTCAGTATCGTGAACCTTCTGCCTGTGGAACTGGTCATCCATGTCGGATCGGCCGCAGGGTTTGCAATGGTTTTTTCGCTTCTTGTCTCTGCGATCATCTGGAATGTGGGCACATGGTATCTGGGCTTGCCGGCTTCCAGTTCCCATACCCTGATCGGCTCCATCATCGGGGTCGGTGTCGCCAATGCCCTGATGAGCGAATCCCACTACTGGGGTGACGGAGTCAACTGGTCCAAGGCGAAGGAAGTCGGGATGGCACTGCTTATTTCCCCTGTTATCGGATTCTGCATGGCCGCCCTCCTTCTGATCGTGATGAAAATTCTGATCAAAAACCCAAAACTTTACAGCACACCGGACGCGAGTCACCCGCCACCTGGGTGGATCCGGGCACTGCTCATGTTCACCTGCACGGGAGTCAGCTTTGCTCATGGTTCCAATGATGGTCAGAAGGGAATGGGGCTTATCATGCTGATTCTCGTCGGCATCCTCCCCACGACGTATGCCCTCAAAAGTCAGAGCACGGGAAACGAACTCGATGCTCTCAGGAATCAACTGCAGGCTTGCATCTCTTACTGCGGAAGTCAGGAAAAGGGTGCGGACCCTGATTATGTAAAGGAGGATCCGGCCAATGTCATCACAACCTTTCTACGCGGACATCATTCCACTTCTCCCGAACTCTTTAACTCGGTGGAGAGGATCGCCACGAGAAGCCTGAAAACTCTTGGCAACGATACCTCGATGAGCCAGATTCCGGAACGTGAACGAGGATCTCTCCGGGCAGACCTTTATCTCCTCTCCTCAGTCTCCTCAAAATTGGCAAAAAACCATCAACTTGGATCTGCGACCGGCGAGAAGGAAGCCAAGGAGCTCTCCTCATCGATCAATGCCGTGACCAATTTTATCCCAATCTGGGTGAAGGTCGCTGTCGCACTTGCTCTGGGATGCGGCACGATGATCGGATGGAAGCGCATCGTGGTGACCGTGGGCGAAAAAATCGGTAAAACACACATGACCTACGGTCAGGGAGCCGCCGCGGAATTGGTCGCCATGATGACCATCAGTTTGGCCGATATTCTGGGGCTTCCGGTCAGCACCACTCATGTGCTCTCTTCGGGAGTGGCAGGAACAATGGCCGCAAACGGATCAGGTCTTCAGATGGCAACAGTCCGGAATATCCTTATGGCATGGGTTCTCACCCTTCCGATCTGCGTGTTCCTTGGGGCCTCTCTCTTTGCCTTCGGTCTGAATCTGATTGCGCATCTTGGTATCCATTAGCCCACCCGGCACCGATCAGTAGACGTCAAGCGGAGCAAGTGGTTGCCCAGAATGATCATCCAGCTTAACTTGAGAACAGCGATTGTTATAATTGTCACTCTTTATGGATGATCTTCACGTTCGGTCCGGAGCCATTATTGCTTTACGTCTTTTCGATCTTGCCTACTCCATAGATCTGAAAAAAGCCGAAGAGCTCTGGTCGCAATCAAGCGGTCATGCAACCAGTCGCAGTCGCCTAAATTCAGCACCGCCAAAGGCCCTGAATTTCGATGTTCCTCCCGTCCTGCTCACGATGAACCCAGTGACTCTTGAAATCGCAAGCGTCGGATTGAATGCGTCCGTCACCGCCCGCCTTTACGATTTCGGAGTCGTTGCCATCTCCGTACGAGTGCCAGCAAAGGATCTCAGTTGGAAGGACTACACGGCTCTCTGCGAGGCTACGGACCGGTGCTTGGGGCCAGCCAACCAGGGAACCCCATGGCAGCAACTTCTGGAACAGATCAGGAGACCCCTCGCGCCCGCGATGACCCGCCCGAATGTCTCGATGTTGGAGGAGGACCACCTGATGGCAATCGTCAAGGAGTGGAATGAACCCGTCGTCGGTGCTGACCTTCCCGAGTTAATTGATCTCGTTCCCATCCTCGCTGGAGAGGATCGCCAACTCTCGGAGAAAGCACGGAAAGATCTGCTGAAGCAGCGTTTCTCCTATTACCAAGATGACCTGGTCGTGGTGACATGGGACAGGTCCTTCATCTACGAACCTCGCAGTGACTCAGATCTCTCCGATATCCTCGAAGTGGCGAACGCGCAGTTGCTTGAATTCCGCTATTACGACGAACTCTTGGATGATGAACTTCCCCGCATGTATGACCTTGTGAAAAAGGCAAGAAGAGCCACCAATCTGCTGGCGCCAAGGAGATTTGCCGATCTTGCCCGAAAACTCTACACCCTGGTCGCCGAGGTTACGGAACTGACTGAAAAAGCCGACAATGTGCTTCAGGTCACCGAAGATGTTTATCTGGCCCGCATCTATCTAGCTGCATTGGAGATCTTTCGGGTGCCGACCTTAAGCGCCGCAGTTGACCGTAAGCTCTCTATTGTCAGGGACACCTATGCAGCACTCTACGCCGAGGCATCAGGTTCAAGAGGGGAACTTCTCGAGGTGGCGATCGTTGTGCTGATCGTGATCGAGATCGCAATTGCCCTGATTAACCATTCGGCGTGATCTCAAGTCACGCTTCATGAGACGACCTTGCGAGCAGCTGAGCTGGTAGGTGGGGGTGTATCAAAATACGACCAGGCAATTTCCTTGGGACTCTTTCCCTTTTGGGCATTCCAAGGGATGATCTCCAGAAGTCCCAATCCCGGGTAAGTGCCCATGTTTTCCCCCTCCCACCAATTTCCGCACACTGCACCGCCCGTAATACAAGGAATCCCTCGGAGGATAAGACGCTCATTCCGATGAATATGGCCTTGTAGGATTGCTATCACCGGACGATGACGCAGTTTTTCCAAGACTCGATCGGCATTAAGAACCCTCACCCTTCCGGGTGCATTGAGAACCATCGCCTCAAACGAGTCCACCAAGGATGATCTGAAGGGTATGTGTGAACAGAGAATGATCGGCTGATTGATGGGAATCCGTTTGAGCTCATGATCCAACCAATCGAGTTGGGCCCGATCGATCCAACCGCGATAGGGATTTTCCCCGCCGACAACTTTGATGGAGTCCAACATCAAAAAGCGGTATCCATGGAACTGAAACGACCGGTAGGTCGCCGGGAGTTTAAAGTGCTGTTTCCAGCGGGAACGGGGATCGTGAGCTGCTATCTTCCCACCGGGAGTGAGTGGTTCGTAGAAATCATGGTTTCCTATTAAGGGTTCGAGTCTGACCTTGAGTTTGCGGAGGAATGCGGAGGCGATCACCCAACGCTGATCCATTGTTTTACCGGAAGAGGAGAATCCCCCATGAACAAAATCGCCGCCGCCGATGATCAGGTCGGTCTTGAGGGAATTCATGAGTTCGGCCGTCCGATCCAGCCATGCGGGGGCATTCTTTTCAGCCATGGCATGGCAATCGGTCAGAAAACCAAGGCGCAGCGGCTTGAGGCCGGGATCAAGCCTGACACCCCCCAGAACGGGCGGAATGAACACTTGGGAAGCAACAAACGCTCCGAGACCGCAAAGAAAATCCCGACGCGTTACACCAGTCGCTGGGACACTCTTCATCGGCGAGGACATGGGCACATTTCTGTTCTTATTAAGGACTGATTAACTTTTTTTGTTAACGATCACTGGTCGCACAAAAAATCGTACAATCAAGGGGTATCGAGAACGCTCAGCGCTCCGCCAAAATGATCACGATCACGCCCGCCAAAACTAGTAAACCTCCGGCAATAGTAATAGGACGGAGTTCGATCTGGTGAAAAAACACCCAAGCGAATACAACGACAAAGAGAGGATAGGATATTTCAATCAATGAAACCAACGTGGGATTCTTGGCTCCCATCGCGGCATAGGTCAGATAGGCCCCCAGTGCCGATCCCCCGATTGAAAAAAGGAACCATCCCAGATCCGACGGGGAGAGGGTGATACCCTTCATCAGGGAGAAGAGTCTACCGGTAAAGACCATGAACAGCAGAGCAACGAGAAATCCGAAGATCGAGTATCCCAAAAAAAAGACCAGGGGACTCAAACCCTTTTTGAGTAGAGGACCGCTTGCAGCGTAACTCATTCCCCAACAGAGGGAGGCGGCAAGAGCATAGAAAATCCACATGGTTTGAATGATAGCCCAACTCCTCGTGAAGATAAAACAGCATATCCATTTGAATGCTTCCTCTTGCACTCTGAGCCTCCTCGGGCAAGGTTTGTCGGCATGGGTATGGAAATCGAACGCAAATTCCTCGTCTCTAGTGACCTGTGGAGAATAGGGGCCTTGCCAATACACTATGCGCAGGGATACCTCTCCAAGGATGCGGTACGGACGGTAAGAATCAGGATCGCCGGAACAAAGGGTTACCTGACCATCAAGGGTCCCGTCTCAGGAATATCACGAACAGAATTTGAATACTCCATCCCGTTGGAGGATGCCCAACAACTGCTGGATTTATGCATCGGTCCCATTGTCGAAAAAAACCGTCACAAAATCTTGTTTGAGGGGCATCTTTGGGAAGTGGATGAATTCCTTGGAGAAAACAAGGGACTGATCATGGCGGAAGTGGAACTGTCTCATCCCGAAGAGAGCATCATTCTGCCTCCCTGGATCGGAACGGAGGTGAGCGGGGACTCACGCTATTATAATTCGAACCTCAGCACCCATCCCTATCTGGAATGGGTTCGGGATTCGTCATAAAGACTTTTTAGGAAGACTCTGATGAAACCCACAAAGATGAATTCGCCATCCAAGCGAACGTCGGCGGATCGCAAGAGTGGAAGCAGTAGGGTCAAATCCGGGGCTGCAACGAAAAAACCACGACTGCATCTAAGGAAGGGTAAAGCATTGGGAAAAGAACATCTGTCTCTCTCACGCCTCCTGCTGGAGACGGCGATCCAGGAACTCCATGGAAACAATGCCTCTCCAGAGTCGGTTCACTTGGCCCGAACAACCATCAAGAAGGTTCGGACGATCGTCCAACTGGCCTCTACGGCAATCAAGAATCCGGAGAGAGAAAAGATTCTCAATCTGCTTCATGAGGCATCCAGACGACTGGGACCGTTGAGAGATTCCGAGGTGCGGGTCCAGACACTCGACCTGATTCTGGAATCCGAAGACCTGTTACCGGACGATTATTATTCTTTGAGGGAGGGATTGGCCGACATCGCCAATCAGATTCGTAAAAACGGAGTGCGTCAGATTCCCCTGGTCATCGACGGCTTTAAAAAATCAATCAGCCTGATAAAGTCGTGGAGACTGGAAAGCCTTGAAGGCAGGGACGTCCGTCGTCGGTTGCGCAGGATCTATCGTAGGGGACGCACAATATTGGAACTCTCCTTGCAAACCGATGACCCGGAAGTTTTTCATGCCTTTAGAAAATTGGTTAAACAACTTTTCTATTCCCTCCGCATCACCTCAAGATATTGGCCTGAAGAAGGTGTGAAATTCATCCTTGAGTTGGAAGAAATCGGTGAACTTGCCGGCAGGGAACGCGATTACAGAATCCTGGCTGAAACGCTGCGATCGGGCAGCAAAAGCAAAGCCTCTGCGAATCTTATCGAGAGGATTGAAAATCAGCTTCCCAAGCTTCGTCATTCCACCTTAAAGAAGTCTTCCGCTTTTTATGACAAAAAACCGAAATCATTCATTGAGCCTTTGACGATCTAATCCAACAGATACTATTGATTACCCCATGATCATGACTTCCGCACTCATCGCAAGCGTTGATGTTCACGCAACCATCGAGCAAACCTTCCAACAGGCTCTCTCAATCATCAGTCCTAATTTTCACATGGGACTGGATTTTTCCCTAGCCCTGATTCCGATGCTGATCGCGCTTTTCATTTTCAGGCACCATAACGGGATCCCTGCGTTTGTTTGGTGGCCCCTGCTGGTGGTGTTTCTCCTCTTCCTGCCAAATGCTCCCTACGTGCTCACCGATGTGATCCATTTTGTGGCCAAAGTGAGGGTGACTCCTCCCCTACCCATCTGGGCGATGAGTTTGTTGCTTCTTGAATATTTTCTTTATTTTTTTATCGGGATGCAGTGCTTCGTCCTCTCCCTTATGCTTTGGGGAAGAGCCTTAATCAGGCATGGCCACGGTTGGCTCATCCTTCCTCTAGAGCTCTTGGTGATGTCCTTGAGCGCCTTTGGGATTTATCTCGGAAGGGTTGACAGACTCAATAGCTGGGATGTGGTGACCGATCCGAAACACCTTTTAAATCAAGCTCTAAGGGATGCCCTGAATCCGAAACCTGAAGAGATGACACTCCTCTTCTTTCTCGCCATCACCTTGATTTATTATCTAATCAAGGGGGCAAACTGTTTCCTTGCAACCCTTCTCAGCCACCATACTCAAGAGAGGCATCTCCACTCCTAAAGAAGTCAATTTCCAGAGGTGGGCCGTGAAGTGATCACTCGGGTCAAGACAATCACGCTCCTGAAGAAGTTCCAGTTATCGGAATTTCCAGAACATCACGGCGGTGATCACCAGACCGATCACCAGGATGATATCTCGCACCATTTTCTGTGAAAGTCGCTGGGAATACGTTGATCCCAGGTAGTATCCAGTGACCGCCCCCAGTGTCATGACTCCCATGTGAGGCCAGTCGATCAGTCCGGAAAGTGTAAACCAAATCGCTGCGATCAGATTAATAAGGGAACCGAGCACCGTTTTGAGTGTATTCATACGATGAATGTCGGAAAACCCCATAAATCCCAATGAGGCCAGCATCAGGATACCGATTCCGGCTCCAAAGTAGCCCCCATAGATGGAGATCAGGAACTGAAAGAACAAGGCCATGATGAGATGGAACTTTCCTGAGGGAGGTTTGCGGTCATCCCCGCCCGTGTCTGAAGCTTTTCGTGTAAGAACTCCCTGAAGCATGAACAACACGGTTGCAAACAGGACAAGGTAGGGGACTAACTTCGAAAAGACCGCTTCATTGCCATGAGTCAGCAAGATGCTTCCCAACCAACCACCCAGCAGACTCACTGGAATAAATGTAGCAAACCAGGACCGCACTTCCTTGAGACGATCACGGAATCCATAAAAACTTCCGGCTGTCCCGACCACGAGAGAAAGCGTGCTGGTAGCATTGGCAACCACAGGATTCATCCCAAACAGAATCAGCACGGGAAACGTCACCAAGGTCCCCCCACCCGCCACGGCATTGATCGCCCCAGCGGCACAGGAAGCCGCTAAAAGGGAGGAGATCTCGACAAGAGTCACTCTCAACATTTATCAAACATGGTTCCGTCCCACCATAATTCCCTGCTTTCTTTATGATTCTTCTTTTGATTCCCAGCGCATGAGTGCATCTTTTCGCCCTCCTATCAAACTATGCTAACGGCTTCCGGACTCACAAAATCTTATGGAGGACGTGTGCTGTTTCAAGAGGCCTCGCTCCAAGTCAATCGCGGCGATCGTATCGGCCTGATCGGAGCCAACGGAGCGGGGAAATCCACTCTTTTCTCGCTGATCCTGAAAGAGGCCGCCCCGGACTCCGGAACAGTCTCGCTGGAGCGCAATGTCTCGGTCGGATTTCTCCCGCAGGAGAGCGCTCCTTCCGGGGAGGAAACCGTTCTGGAATTGGCGACCAATATCTCTCCTGAAATGGAGGAGATCCGCCGTCAGATCCGTGAACATTCCGAGGAGGACCACGTCCACCATGAAGCGATGGGGCGCTTTGCGGAGCTCCATGGGCACACTCTCGAAGTCAAGGCCAAGAGGATACTGAGCGGTTTGGCATTCCGGGATGCTGATGTCGGCAAACCCGCTCGCACGTTGAGTGGCGGGTGGATTATGAGGGCCCATCTGGCACGTCTGCTTGTGATGGAACCAGACATTCTCATGCTGGACGAACCGACCAACCACCTTGATCTCGAGTCGTTAGGATGGTTCCAGAACTATCTTTCCAAATACAACGGGGCGATCCTGGCAATTTCCCATGACCGCGAGTTTCTCAACTCGATCTGCGTCGGCATCCTTGAAATCCGAAATCGAAAACTCAACCGATATCGGGGCAACTACGACGACTACCTCTCCCAAAAAGCAGCCAGGGAGGAGCAGCATCTTGCCGCCTACAAGAACCAGCAACGGGAAATCGCGGAACTTCAGCGCTTCATCGACCGATTCCGCGCCAAAGCAAGCAAGGCGGCCCAGGCTCAGGACCGGGTCAAGCAACTGGCGAGGATGGAAAAAATAGAACCTCCCGAACGAGATGAGGCAACCGTTCACTTCTCCTTTCCGCAACCAAAGCGCGGTGGCGAGCGCACGATCACGCTTGAAGGAGTCAGGCAGGCCTACGGATCCCATGTGGTCTATGATCATCTTGGTTTGGAAGTGCAGCGGGGAGAGCGAACGGTCCTCGTGGGTCCAAATGGTGCCGGCAAATCAACCATGCTCAAGATCCTTGCAGGCATGCTTCCCCTGGAGGCTGGAACCATTACCCCGGGACATAATCTCACAGTCGGCTATTTTGCGCAGCATCGCACGGAAATGCTCGACGTTAAGAGAACGGTTCTGGCCGAGGCCATGGAGACCAAGACCCCAGTTCCGGAACAGACTGTCAGAACGATTTTGGGATCATTTCTCTTCCGTGGTGATGATGTGTTCAAACCTGTCGGAGTCCTGAGCGGGGGGGAAAAAAGTCGATTGGCCCTCGTAAAGCTCCTGCTGAATCCTCCCAACCTGCTTCTGCTGGACGAACCGACCACCCATCTCGACATGCCGAGCATCGATGCCCTGATCGGCGCACTCAGGCAGTATGAAGGGACCCTGCTGTTCGTCAGCCACGACGTCCACTTTATCAGGGCCTTGGCCTCAAGTGTTCTCCATATCAGCGCAGGAAAACTCACTCCGTATGCTGGTGACTATCAATACTATCTTGATAAATCCGGATCCCAGTCCGAGCGGACGGGGCTTATCGCTCCTGGCAATTACAGGCCGGAATCTGTTCCGGATGAAACACCGACCCCTAGGGTCAAGATGGGGATGAAGGAAATCAAGGAACAGCGACGGGCCGAGGCCGAGCAAAGAAAAGCTGTCAACAAGGTCCTCCGTGAAACCCATGCCAGACTTAAGGTTGCCGAGGAGGAGATTTCCGAATTGGAGAAACGACAGTTGGAAATCGTGGATCAATTGGAACAGAATGAATCCATGAAGGGGGGACAGGCCTTTGAACTCAACAGGGAGCTTGCCACCATCCAAGAACGCTTGAGTGGCGTGATGGAGGAGTGGGAGAGACTCTCCTCTTCGTTGCCGGTGATTGCAGAGGAAAAAAGCGTCACCTACACTTCCACTTACACCCCTGCCTCCTTATGATCAGAAAGTATCTGAATGCCCGAGTAAAAAGTTTCGGATATGCCTTTCATGGCATCCGCACCCTGATCGAGACACAGCCACATGCCCGCATTCACTTGATTTCGACACTGATCGTGGTGATTGGAGGGTTTTTTCTAAAACTTCAGAAAACTGAATGGTTAGCCATCCTGATCTGCATTGGAATGGTCTGGATGGCCGAAGCCATGAATACGGCAATCGAGTTCCTGGGTGACGAGGTCTCGCTGGAACAGAGAGAACGGATCGGAAAGGCCAAGGATGTGGCCGCTGCGGGGGTTCTGATTGTCTCGATGATCTCTGCGGTCGTTGCCTGTATGATTGTAGCAAATCATTGCAGGTGAAGAATGCCGACTCCCTGAACAGTTAAGAAGCTTTCATCCAACGGAGTTCAGGAGAACGAAATTTTAATCCTCAAAAGATGTCTCTCAGCTTCCTCACAATCTGCCTCTACGGAAGACTTGTTGGTATTGAAGAATATACTTGCTGGCAATCAGTTGCGAGGATATTTCCACCCTTTCGCTCGCTAACAGCTTTCGAGGGCTAAAATTATACGGGCGTGGATTGATCACCTTGATTCAAGCTAGGTGTCTCATTCTTACGCCTGATAAAGAAAATTAAGAGGAATGCCATGAAGGCAAGAATCGCATAGCCCGAGATGGTTGGCTCTGGAATAGCATGCACCATCCTTACGCTGTAGTTCCCCACGATTGGGTTGCTGGATGAGGCAGAGCCGATCAGGTAGGCTCCAGCCCCCGACGTGGAGACTTGACTGAGAACCAGGGACTTGCTTCCCCCAAGTGGAATTCCCCAACCTATCGCAGAATTTGATCCGGCGGTGAATAGGCCCCACTCTGTTCCCGTCGTGAAACTGGAAGCATTGTTGGTAATGCCTACACCCACATTGGTGATATTGAAGGACCAGGCATACATCTGGGTGTTTGCCGGGAATACTGAGTAATCAGCATTAGTACTCGTTCCAGCAATCGTTCCAGTGGGTGAAAAATTCCAACCTGATACAGTGCTGCCATTTGCACCACCCGTTCCCACCTGTGTGAAGTCATTCAGAAGTGCCAAGTAACTTGAATAGGTGGGAGCAGTCGTTTGAAAACCAGCAATCAAGGACTGGAGTGCCGACTGCGAAACATTAAAAGATCCGAAGAGCACTGTCCCATTTGTACTAAAGGTTCCATCAGAGTTAAGATAGTAACCTGTGGCAGTCGCTGAAGCCACTGCACCCACATTGATCGTGGCTGCGCCAAGGGAAAAAACGCTTTGCACAAGAAAGCTTGAAAAAAGCAGTGCGCGCAGTTCAATTTTCATCAGATGGGGGGGAGTGACTGATTAGTTAGAGAGAACCGATGGAGTAGTCCAGACGGAATTCTGCCCAGCATTGACAACAATTCCATTGGCCACACCAACAGTGGGAGATCCATTGCTGGTTAGGGGTGTGTAATTGGAATCCAAGAGACTTGAACCGTCAGAGTATAAGGAGGTGATTGTCAGGGATCCATCGGAAGCAACCAAGGCGGCGGAATCTGTGTAGGGAGCAAGCGCCGCGGCTAGATTTATTGAAGTGATATTTACCCCCCCCATCGGGCTCAGCGGCCCCACTAGCGTGGTTCCAGCATTCAGGGGCACCACACACTGGTTTGCATCCACCTCACCGACAAACGTGACCGAGCTATTCAAACTATTGTTAATGATAAAACCCGTTCCAGGGGCCATGGGGACATTGCCTGCTGCCGTTGCGTAATCATCTGCCAAAACTCCGCTTGATGTATAATAATAGGAAGAAACCTTATCATTTGGCCTATAAAGAGTGAAGGTATCGGCGTAATCCGAAAGCCCTGCTGATCCATTGGCCACGGTGGACAATGTCGTATAGGCACGGACTTTGATACTCACAACGGAACCAAGATCCGAAGGTAGACCCGAGGCCACAATACTGGAACTGGTATTGGAAAGCACTGGGAAGTTGTAACCGGTATAAGGACCTGAGCAGATCTCTACGAAGAATGTGGAATATCCGGATGCAGCATTGAAGGCACCAACAGTCAATCCCGAAGCAGAAAGATTTGATGCACCATCAAATGTGGATGATGCAGAGTATGATGATGAATTGACAAAAGGAGGAACCACAGCCGAACCACCAGGATAAAGCGAAACAGTGCTATAGCCCATGATATCCGTTGTGGCTGTGCTTGTCTGGGCTTTCAAGACTGATAGCCCTACACAGAAAGTCAGCATTAGATGAAGCGGGACCAATCGATCTTTAATTCTGTTCATAATACTATAGACAGAACACCCCTTCGGTCGTTCAAAGAGATTAAAAGTTCCTTCAATGAACATAAATTCCATACAAACTCAGGGGGGTCATAGATTATCTCTAATGCACGAGTCTGTTAGTTTCAAATGATTTTTATGAACGCTTTCGGATTGACCCCTCGGGGGAGGATCATCATTCTAGGAGGAGGGGTGAGGTGGCTGAGTGGTCGAAAGCAGCGCTTTGCTAAAGCGCCGTACTCCAAAAGGGTACCCAGGGTTCGAATCCCTGCCTCACCGCCATTTATTTGACCGACTCCCAAGACTGCTTGGCATGTTTTAGCCAGGGATGAGAACCCCGATTCGACTGCCATGCCGCGATCAGCGGCATTTCTATTAAGCGAAGCCTTTCTGCAGAGCCCATGCTTAGCATGGGATAATCCCTGCCTCACCGCCATTTATTTGACCGACTCTCAAGACTGCTTGGCATGTTCTAGCCAAGGATGAGAACCCCGGTTCGACTGCCATGCCGCGATCAGCGGCATTCCTGATCTGCGAAGCCTTTCTGCAGCGATCCAATAATCGAGAGGAAGGACCGGGCCATAGCGGGGAGTTGCGCCTGTTTGCAGAAGAAGGAATAATCACCCGGATGAAGAAGCACACAAGCAACTTGAAATCTGCTCCTACAGGTCCGTCATCCGTTACGGTTTCCGTTCCAGGAACGACAGCAAATCTGGGTCCGGGCTTTGACGCATTTGGACTGGCCCTGGGCATTGCCAATCAGATCACGATCTCACGCCGCAACGATCTCACGAAAGTGCCGGCCATGGTCAGCTTGACCGCCCGAAACTTTTTCCTCGGGAGCTGTCTCGCACCCATTCCTTTTTCTTGGAAAATCAAAGGCCAGGTCCCGCAGGCTCGAGGTCTTGGCAGCAGCGTGACTGTTCGCCTTGGGACATTGATGGGATTGAATGAGTTGACCGGACGACCTCTCTCACAGGCCGGGATTTTCCGTCTTTGTGCCGAACTGGAAGGACATCCGGACAATGCGGCTCCGGGCGTGCTGGGTGGATTCACGATCGCACGTTCACTTGGGGAACCACTTCGCTATCAAGTCTCGTCAGCTCTTCGATTCGTGCTTTTGATTCCCGATTTTGAGATCGCAACTTCGGATGCCAGAAAGGTAATGCCAAAATCGATTCCATTGGCCGATGCTGCTGCGAATGCCGCTGATGCGGCCGTCATCGCAGCGGCCTTCGCAACCGGGAAATACTCCCTTCTCAAGGGAGCCTTTGGCGATCGCCTGCATCAACCCTACCGCGCAAAGCTGATTCCCTTCCTCAGTGAAGTGATTGCAGCCGGGGAAAATGCAGGAGCCCTGGGGGGGTGGTTGAGTGGATCCGGATCAACAATTTGTTGTTTGGCTCCCGATGCATCCGTGGCAAAAAAAGTCTCTCTCGCCATGAAGCGTGCAGCCCCAACCGGGGGGAAGATTCTCATCACGTCGGCAGAAAACAAAGGTGCCAGAATCATCGCTCCCTGATGCGCCGACTCCTCGACAGGCTGGAGAAGTTTGCCGTTGATGTCATCCTGGAGAGGAGGGCTGGAAGAAGGGCCAGCATTCTGCGCACCGTTCTTCAAGCTCTCTCCTACCTTTATCTGGGAATCATCACTCTCCGTCTAAGACTCTTCGCATCCAATGTCATGCGTCGTCATCAGATCGGATGCCCTGTCGTGAGCATTGGTAATTTGACGGTGGGGGGAACGGGTAAGACTCCTGTGGTTGAGAAATTAGCCCGAGATCTCATTTTACGAGGAAGGAAAGTGGCGATTTTAAGCCGTGGTTACAAAAGCACCGGTCGCAAGAATGCTGGAGGGGATCATTCGACCGTCCGTGTTGTCTCGGATGGTGGTGCACTTCTTCTCGATTCAAAAACCGCGGGAGATGAACCTTTCATGCTGGCCAAGAACCTGCGCGGAGTTGCTGTTGTTGTGGATAAGGATCGGGTGGAGTGCGGACGACATGCAATCTCCCGCTTCGGCACAGATCTCCTTCTCCTGGACGACGGCCTGCAATACCTGCGACTTCACCGCAGGTTTGACCTAGTCCTGATTGACAGCGAGGCCCCCTTTGGAAACGAACACCTCCTGCCCCGAGGCACCCTGAGAGAACCCCCCGGGAACCTCGCCCGAGCCACCCATATTTTAATCACCAAATGCGACGGAAGCGACCAGTCCTTACTTCACCAAAGAATCAGGCAATACAATCGCCATGCACCCATTATCGAATGCCGGCATCGTCCGGTCTCCCTTCAGGATTTCGCGACCGGGGAGGTACTCGATCTTTCCACGCTTCGGGGACTTAAGGCGGCATCACTCTCGGCGATAGCATCGCCCGAAAGTTTCGAACAGGGACTGCGGCGCCTCGGAGTGACGCTTGATTTAACGGAAAGCCATGCCGATCATCACCGTTATTCCAAGCGGGAAATCGAGCGATTCCTACGGAGATGTGAGCGGAGAGGGATTTCCTGCGTTCTCACGACGGAAAAAGATGCCGTCCGTATGCCGCGCCTCATGAATCAGGAAATTCCGATCCGATATCTAAGGATTGAGATTGAAATCCTCAAGGGACATAAGCACTGGGAAACGATGCTTGAGCAACTTCTGCATCATCCCCCCCCCCGGATTGATGAGTCCTACGTGAGCATGTCGTCATAATCATGAAGTGGATCCAAACGCCAAAAAGCGTCCAACACTCTTACCCTACTTACGCCGGGACCACCGGGATCATGACCGCCTCCGACATGCCGTGGAGGATTTTTTTATTCGCCGGACAAACCGTTGCCAGGACACCCCCAAGATTCACTTTTCCTTCGTTGACGAAAAAATAGGGACTCAACCGCGCTCGCCCCTTCATCGTCACCACATTGCCCTCAGGATCATAATAGGACTGATCCGAGAGTACCGAGTGACGGAAGATCTGTAGGATATGGGGATGCTCGGGGAACTCCCGAAGCGCATTGGCGAGACTTGCCCCCCAATCCGAGCGTGAAAGATCCGATCCCAGGAAGACCCCCCTCGCCCCCCAGGCACGCCCGTCGAAGCCGCTTATTTTAATGATCAGGTCGCGATCCTTCTGACTGAATCCCCCCAACTGATTCCAATCCTGAATTTCAAGCCTTGGGTGGACAGCATTGTAAGGCAAAGGGGTGGGATCGAGGACCCAAGTATAAGGGATCCATTTCCTGAGTGAGTGAACACCCCTCTCTCCAAGATGCCTGAGCCAGAACTCCTGGAGTGGGGCCATCCAGAAGAGGGCCATCCAGATTTTTTCCTCAAGCTGAGCCTTGGGGGGAGGTGTCACAGAAACCTTTCCCTCCATGATATCTCGAAAAAGATCGTTGGAACAAGCCACGTTTGGCAGGTCGAACATCTCGAAAAACCGATAGACATGGCCCGACCACCCATCCCTTGGCGTCTCATCGACAACTCTCCAATCCCGGCTTCCACGCCGGTTGGACAAACGATCGGCCATCCATACCATCTCGGGTCGATAGGTTTCGGCCTCTTGGGAAACAATAATTTCTCCGGAGGGCATCACGCTGGAAAATCCGTCAAGCATCCCCTCGGAACCGCCAAGGACATTGAATCCCTGCGATGCATAGGTCTCATTAAGCCAAGCCGTCAGGCCGATACCGCCCGGAATCTGATCCAGTTCACAGATGGCAAACCCATCCTCGGTAAGCACAAGATCGGGCCTGATGATCCTTGCAATCTGACCGTTCAGCACTTTTTCCCGTCCCAGCCTGATCACCTCATCAGGCTTTCCTTGATCCAGAAGTCTTGAAATCCATGCGGGCTGCCTGCCCTCAACACTATGGCGGTAGAGCAACTCGCACGCCTCGGCAAATTGATGCAACCGATGTCCCATGGATTCGAGTTCATCAGCAAGGTGAGCGGACAAGAAATAGGGTGTCGGGGCCCATCTCCATTCTTTTCCGGCAAAGAGACTTCCTTCCGGGATCATCCCGGTTAGAACGTCGTAAGGAATCGGGGATGGCGTGGATGATGCCGTCACCTTCAAGCAAGTAGATGCTTCAACGACTCCCTGAGTACCTCCTCGGCGGACGCTTCCGAGGAGACTTTTGACAGCACGGCCTTCACCGCCTTGTGCGCATCAACTTGTTTGTATCCGAGAGAAATGAGTGCCAGGACGGCATCGTGGAGATGACGATCGATCCCCGTTGGGGAGTTTTCACGGCTCGCAGCCTCCCACTCGGCGGCAACCCCCAGTTTGTCCTTGAGTTCAAGAACGACCCTTTCGGCGGTTTTTTTGCCGACTCCGGAGATTTTTGAAATTGCCGTGATATCGGAAGTCACCACCGCACTTTTGAACTGCTCGATCGACATGCCGCTCAAGAAGGCAAGGGCCAGCTTGGGACCGACTCCTGAAACATGGGCGATCAGAAGACGAAAAAGATCCCTCTCCTCCGTGGAGGAAAAACCATACAGCATCTGTGCATCCTCCCTGACATGATGGTGGGTCAGAATCCTGACACGTCCACCGATGGGCGGAAGCTTGTTGTAACTCGAAAGAGGTATCAGAATCTGATAACCGAGACCGCCCGCTTGAACGACGATCGTGTTTGGCAAAACCTCCTCCAATATCCCTTCAACAAAAGTGATCATGAATGACTCTCTTTTATGCCTGAAATTCGGGAAAGACCAGCGGATGTCTCAACGGAGTCTCTTCAGACTCTCCCTAACCAGTCATTTGAGACACTTTTTGATCCCCCTCTTTCTAAGGGTAACCCTCTTAGCGACGCCCTTGGCACTCCTTGCGGAGGAGGTCTCTCCTGCCCATCCTGTCATTCTGATCGGAGGGGCTTACGAAAAGCCCCCCATCCATAGTTATCTTGAGGGATCCAAACACACGATTCTTTACCCGGCCACGATTTCCGATAAGGGAGAGTGCACTCCACTGCCGCCCGATAGAAGGTTCAGTTCCAATGACTGGGATCATTTCATCAAAGAATCGCAGGAACGGACCTCACTCCTCCTGGCGACTCTCGACCCCGTCATGGTTAGGGATCGTGCGGGTATCATCCAGATGGCGGTCCTGACCGCGGATAATCCCATGGTCGCGTCCTGCATCCTCTCACGCGGTTTTCGGGGACGTTTCACCGCCATCTTCGGACCCGAGTTGATCATTGCCATCCCCGCCAGAAATAAACTCTATGTCTTTCCAAAACTCGCCAACCGGCTCCCCTCTGCAATCCAGACCATTCTTGACGACTATCTGATCTCACCGATGCCGGTTTCCAATGAACTCTTCGAACTCTCGGACAAGGGACTGCATGCGATCGGAACACTCGACCCAGAAGATGGACGATAGGCCCGCTCGCATCCTTCTTAAGCGAGCGGAGATTCAGGAACGCATCCGTAGCCTTGGGGAACAAATCACTCTCGAGATGCAAGGACTGACTCCCTGCATCATGCCCATTCTAGACGGCGGCATGATTTTTACATCGGATCTCATCAGGCAGATTTCCCTGCCGATCACGTTACTCCCGATCAAGGCCTCCAGCTATGGTCAGGAGAGGGTCAGTTCCGGCAGGTTGGAATTGCCCTTGGGCGTATCACCACTGGCTCGAGATCAGGATGTCCTGTTGGTGGATGACATTCTTGATACGGGACTCACCCTGACAACCCTTTGCTCTTCACTCCTGGCAGCCGGTGCTCGTTCGGTCAGAACTTGCGTCCTGCTCAGGAAACAGCATGCAGTTCACTTGCATGCCGATTACATCGGTTTTGATATTCCGAACGAATTCGTTGTCGGCTACGGACTTGATCATGCCGGGCATCACCGAAATCTTCCCGACATCAGATGCCTGGAAACTCGAAAAAATCCCAAGTCCCTAAACCAGAGTTCTTAGAAATCGTTCAAAGAAATCGGCGCCGGACTCAAGGTCCCGGCAGTCGATCCACTCATCGGCTGTGTGCGCCTGGGCAATGGAGCCCGGGCCAAGGGCCACGGAGGCCACACCCTTTGCCGCAAAGACGGCCGCATCACAAAACCAAGGGGCCCCAATCGGGACAGCACCCAGAGAAGAGAGTTTCGCGATCATGGGATGGGCAGGATCCGTATAAAGTGGAGTCGAACCCAAGTGGGCAACCTCTATGCCCGGAGATACTTGACGGATAAGTTCGACGATCCGAAGAGGATCCTCTCCGGGAACAACTCGGACATCCAGCGTTGCCTCACAATAATCGGGAACAATATTGGTCTTCGATCCACCCCTGATAGTACCCACGCTCAACGTGGAATACCCGAGCAGTGGATGCAGAGTCTTGGAAAGATCGGGAAGAACCTGCTCCCTGATCCGTTGAATGGCGGACGTCATCATGTAGATCGCATTCTCGCCTTGCTCGGGTGCAGAGGCATGGACCGCCTTACCATGAGCCGTGAGTGTGAGCCATAGGGATCCTTTGTGGGCATGAACCGTCTTGAGGTCGGTCGGCTCACCTGCGATCACAAAATCAAACTTCTCCTCACTCGCCAAGGCCTTGGCCCCATGCTGTCCAGACTCCTCACCCATGAGACCTGCGAACCAGATTTCATGGCTCAGCGTTGGGATCATCTCCGGAAGGCGGGACAAGGCCGCGATCATTGCGGCCATGGATCCCTTGGTATCGCTTGCTCCCCGCCCCCAGACCCTCCCTTCCCTCACCTCACCGCAAAAAGGATCGATCGTCATCCCTGCCACGCTGACGGTATCGGTATGAGGTGCAAAGAGGAGACGTGGTTTTCCTTCTCGGTCGGAGGGAAATCGAGCGACCACATTCGGACGACCCGGCAGGATCTCCCGAAGACTGACATCGGCACCGAGGTCGCTGAGGATCTTTTCGAGAACAATCGCAAGGGCCATCTCTCCCGGATCATCGACTCCGGGATCCCCCTCAGGATTGACACTGGGAATCCTGACCAGCTTTTGAAGCAGAGGGACCGGGGAAAGCGGCAGCATTATCTCTCTCCTTGTTTCCTGGAGTGCAACTCACGATACCAGCTCACGAATTTAGGAATGCCTTCACGGATCGGCGTGCTCGGGGCATACCCCAGCAGCGTCCTGGCCTTGGTGATATCGGCGGCTGTGATCGGCATGTCCCCTTTTTGCTCCGGCAGGCGCTCGATGATCGCCTTTTTTCCAAGAGCCTTCTCAATCTTGGAAATCAATTGAGCAAGCGTTGTGGTCTCGCTCTCCCCAAGGTTGAATATCTCGAAAAGCGGTTCCTCCCCATCAACATAGGAAAGAGCTCCCATCACCCCTTGAACGATATCGTCGATGTAGGTGTAGTCGCGGCGCGTGGATCCATCGCCGAACTGCTTGATCGGGCGCCCATTCTCGATGGCATCTGTAAAGCCGTGGATCGCCAGATCAGGACGCTGACCAGGACCATATACGGTGAAGAAGCGAAGGCAGGCGATTCTCATCCCGTGCAGATTCACATAATTTCCGCAGAGATGTTCCCCGGCGATCTTGGTGGCCGCATAAGGAGAGAGAGTCTGAAGGACGGGGAAATCCTCCCTAAAGGGAACGGTCTTCGAGAGTCCATAAACGGAGGAACTGGAGGCAAAGACTACCTTTTTGGAGCCGAGAAGACGGGCCGCTTCAAGCACATGGAATGTCCCCGTAATGTTGGTATCAATGTAGAGCTTCGGATCCGCAATGGAGGGCCTCACACCCGCCCTAGCGGCAAGGTGGATCACGGCCTCGGGCCGAACTTTTTCAAAGACGCGTTGAGTCGCCCCCCAATCACGCAGATCCATTTCCTCGATTTCCACCGGCCCACCAAATGAGGCGACATTGGCCCGTTTTATAGAGGGATCATAAAAGTCATTGAAGTCATCGATCACGGTGATCGAGTGAGCATTCTTCAGCAATCTACGGACAACGTGGGAACCAATAAAACCAGCCCCACCTGTGACAAGAATCTTCATTCGGGAGGATATTAACCAAATAAATCCACGGGAGAAAGTGGATAAAAAAATCTCTGAAGGATCACAGACAGAATGACTGAAAAAACCCATCCCTCTTCATCCCTCTAAAAATTATGCTCCGGATCCCCTCAAGCTTAAGCTCTTTCATTCCAGTGAAACTCTGATTCCACTTCACTCCCTCCCTGTGACATACTTACGGGATGTCCCTTCCACTACGAACCTGGGTCGAGGTCGATCATGCGGCCCTCAGGCATAACCTCCAGGCTGTCCGGAAGATGGCTGGAAAGGCGGGAATCATGGCCGTCGTGAAGGCAAATGGCTACGGACATGGCCTCAATGAAGTCGCCTCAACCTTCAACCCGGGCATCGAGGTCTTTGCCGTCGCCTCCCTCGTAGAGGCGATCCAACTGCGAGGCACCGAGAAAAAGAAGCCGATCCTCCTCCTGAGCGCCGCCCTTCCCTCGGAATACCCGGAGATCGGACGCAGGAAATTCATCCCCACCGTCTCCTCCCTGGAGGAGGCGCACCATTACTCAACCGTTGCACCCAAGGGATCTCCAATCCATTTCAAGATCGATACCGGCATGGGACGACTGGGCGCTCAACCCGAGGAGGCTTTTGGAATCCTACGCGAGATCAGGATGCTTCCCCTCACCCTCCAGAGCATCTCGACTCACCTTCCTGCCGCGGACAGTGATCAGAAATTCACAAAAAAACAGCTCAAGGACTTTGATTCACTTGTTTCCATCCTCCGGGAATTCGAACCGACCATTCCCATCCATGTCCTGAACTCTGCGGGCACCATGCTCTTTCCCTCACATGCCCATGATCTCGCGCGCGTCGGACTCGCTCTTTACGGAGTCTCCCCTGTCCTGAAGTTCCAAAAACTCCTGAATCCAGCACTAAGCTGGAAGGCCTCCATCACACACCTCCGCGATCTCCCGAAAGGCCATGGTGTCAGCTACGGAAGCACCTTTACGACTCCCCGGGCCATGAAGGTTGCCATCCTTCCCGTAGGCTACGCCGACGGCTACCCCAGACACCTCTCGGGCAAAGGAGCCTCCGTTCTGATCAAGGGGAAGCGCTGCCCCGTTCTTGGCCGTGTGACGATGGATCAGATCATGGTCGACGTCTCAGCGATCAAAGGGATCAAGGTCGGCGACGAAGCCGTCTTGGTCGGCAAACAAGGGAAGCAGGAAATCACCGCCACGGAAGTAGCTCAAAAAGCCGACACCATCCCTTGGCATGTCTTTTGCGGAATCACGGGCCGGGTTTCCTATCTTCATAAGGGATAGTGCTTTCACTATTACTTAAACGGTATCTTGAGTGTCACACAAAACAGACCTCCCACGACTAAGTAGAAAAGGATGAGCACATCCGCCAATGATCCCATTGGTTTTAGTTTATCGAAGAGTATCGCGATAAATCTTAAGCCACAGACTACCAAAAGTCCTGTTGTAAAAGTGAACATTGTACTGCCCGTGTTTTGAAAGATTTGGAAGTTTGGAGTGGGTCAGGAACGCGAGGGCAGCAGTATGTCTTATACTGCAAACGAGCGGTGACGCCACCCCACGCCGATATCCCAAGCTTCCGCTAAGAGTTCTTAGCAGAACCCCTGAAGGCCACACATTCGTGTAGTACGCGTTCCCCCGCAAAATGCTCGCTTGAACGGAGCACCACATTCACGTCCCCAACGACCGAATGACCTCCCTTGGCGAGATCCTCGGCCAGCGTGGTGGAATGCTCGAGAGACTCGATCAATGACTTGTCCTGGGAGAGCACCACGGGCTTGGAACCGGGAACAACAAGGATCGCAAGCGGACGGATGGAACGGGCTATCGGATCGAGCGTCAGGATGTCGGCGGTATCTTCGGCCTCGGCAACCGCCTCGGCATGACGCACCTCGAGCTGTATCATCCGGGCACGTGCCTCGGGAGTCACCGACTCGATGGCATGGGTGATCGCATCCAATAAGGCGTGACGGACCTCGGAGAGCTCCGTGATCTCCTGGAGCTTCTGCAGGTCCTCGTTCTGATGGATTGCTTTCGCAAGTTGCGAAATCTCCTTGAGGTAGGCATTCCTCTGTGAGTCGGGGACATAATACATGACCACGAGATGAACCGGCACAGCATCGGGGGATCCGTAATCAATTCCCGTGGGACTCCATCCGACGGCGCAGAGCAACTCACCATCATGGTCTGAGGTCGCATGGGGACAGGCCCACCCCTTTCCGATGCCGGTATTGTGCAGTTTTTCGCGCGCAAAAGCCTTCTCCGTAATCCCCCCCTCATCAGCAATCTCCGGAATAGCCTCCAGAAGAGTGCCCAAAAACTCCAAGGCATCGGTCTTGATATTATCGGGCAGTTCGACGAGTCGACCTTCCTGGAGAGCGTTGAGTAAAGCTTTCATGGCGAGATGGGTAAAAGTGCGAAAAAAGGGGCTGACTCTTAATCAATCCCGAACTTTTTGGCAAACCATGCATTCACCGTGTGGGTCAGCGTCACGTAGCAGAGGATCGTGACGGCGATAAAGACCCAGAAGATCGGAGGGAGCGGGACCATGCCGAGATAGGCCGCAACGGGAGGGACATACGGAATCGCGGAACCGATCACAATGATGATGAGCGTGGAAAGAATGAGAACGGGACTCGCACAGCTTCCGAAAAACGGAATCTTGCGGGTGCGGATGACATGGACGATCAGGGTCTGGGTGATGATCGATTCGACAAACCAGCCCGAGTGGAAGAGAGACGCCGCATAGGTGTTGTCGTTGGCCACTCCCGGTCCGCCAGCAAAGCGGTGGAGTAACTCGGCAGGTGCGGCAAGGTTCAGATTACTGCACTTGAAGAACCAAAGCATCACGGCAAACGTCATGTAATCGAAGATCGAACTGGTCGGCCCAACGCACATCATGAACCTCTGGATGTTCCCGATATTCCACTTGCGGGGCTTGAGCATGTATTCGGCGTCGACATGGTCATAAGGGATGCCGATTTGGGAGAAATCGTAGAGGAGGTTATTGACCAAGACCTGGACAGGAAGCATCGGAAGGAACTTCAGGAAGTAACTGCTGCCCACCATCGAAAACATATTGCCGAAGTTGGAACTGGCCCCCATGCGAATGTATTTGATGATGTTTGCGAAGACCTTTCGTCCTTCAAGGATCCCATCCTCCAGCACCATGAGGCTCCGCTCCAGAAGGATGATGTCAGCCGACTCCTTCGCCACATCGACCGCGGTATCGACGGAGATGCCGACATCGGCGACGCGCATGGAGAGGGCGTCATTAATACCGTCGCCCATATAGCCGACAACGTGACCGCGCTTCTGGAGGGCTACAATGATGCTCTCCTTCTGGGCCGGCGAGAGACGCGCAAAGACACTGGTCTTCTCGGCGAGTTCCCCGAGAGCCTGCTCATCCATGCCGACAATCATGTCGCCCGTGATGATCGTACCGGCATCGAGATGGACATCACGGCAGATCTTCCCCGTGACAAGGGCATTATCACCGGTGAGGATCTTGGTGGTCACTCCATAGCTGGCCAAGGAGGCGATGGCCTTCTGAGCCGACTCTTTCGGAGGATCAAGAAAAGCGATGTATCCAAGCAGGATGAGATCACTCTCGTCGGCAATCGAGAAGCTCCCCTTGTCACGGGGGAATTCCCGATAAGCGATCGCCAGCACGCGGTATCCGTCGCGGCTCAGTGCCTCAAACTCCTCAAGAAGATCGTTCTTGATCAGGTCGATCATCATGTAGACCTCCTCGTCGACCTGATAGTGGGTGCACGATTTGAAGACATCCTCCACGGCTCCTTTGCAAATGAGCACGTGGTCTCCCTCATAGTCCACCACCACGCTCATCCTCTTGCGCTGGAAGTCGAATGGGATCTCGTCAACCTTCTTGCAGCCGCGGTCGACGTCGAGATCTGTGTGGGAGAGAACGGAGTTATCCAGCAGGTTGCGCAGGCCTGTCTGATAGTAGCTGTTCATGTAGGCGTAGCGAAGGACGTCCTCGCTCTTGCGGCCGGTCACGTCCACATATCTCTCTAGGATCACACGGTCCTGGGTCAGGGTTCCTGTCTTATCCGTGCAGAGGATGTCGATGGCCCCGAAATTCTGAATTGCATGGAGCTTCTTCACGATCACCTTCTTCTTGGACATCGCCAGGGCTCCCTTGGCGAGATTCACCGCCACCATCATCGGTAGCATCTCGGGGGTCATGCCCAGAGAGACGGCCAGACCGAACATCAGCGCACCAGACCAATCGTGTTTTGTCACCCCGATGATCAGGAAAACAACACTGACCATCACAAGCATGAAGCGGATCATAAGCCAGGTGAACCCGGAGATCCCTCGGTCGAAGCTTGTCAGGACCGGCGCGCTTCCCAACTTCTCCGAGATCGAACCAAAGTGAGTCCGTGTGCCGGTATTGACCACAACGGCTTTGGCCGTTCCGCTCACCACATTGCTTCCCTGAAAAACGGCGTTCGGCATCTCAATCACAGCCTTGGAGGGCTCCATCGGGGTATCGGCATGCTTTTCGACCGGCATCGATTCCCCGGTCAGTGAGGACTGACTGACAAAGAAATCCTTGGCTGTGATCAATCGAAGATCCGCTGGAATGATCGATCCGGCCTGAAGGACGACGATATCCCCGGGGACTATGTCCGACATTGAAATCTCGACTTCTTTGCCGCCGCGAAGGACATGGCAGTTCGTCTGGACCATGGCATTGAGGGCCTCGACAGCCTTGCCCGACTTGGTCTCCTGATAATAGGAAAGGCCGACAGAGATCACGACCATGAGTCCCACAATCGTAGCCGAGGCGGGATCTCCGGTGGCTAGTGAAATGGAGGCAATGACCAGGAGTTGGATCACCAGGGGGTTCCTGCACCTCATCAGGATCTCCAGGATGAAGCCGTGCTTTTTCCTCTGGCCGAGATCATTGGGCCCCCACTCAGCTCGCATCGTCTCGACATCAGCTTCGGCAAGTCCCTGTTCCGTGCTCTTCATTGCGAAGAGGGCGTTCTCCAGCTTCAGGCAACAAACATCCAGCAACCGCTTCTCATGTTCCGTGACGGATTGCGAGGCTTCCTGCTTCGCCTTCGAGAGGCTGTCAGGGGTTACTTTTCCAAAGAGATTCTTTGTCATGAGAGGTGACTGCTTATCTCACCCGGTGCAATAAAGCGGCAAGCCTCATCTCTGAAAATGAAGAAAACGTGACAAAGCAATCTCCCCAATCTCCCCGGTGTCCCCACCGGAAATCGAACGATCACCCCCTTGATTGAAATCACTTGGGGTGATTCTCCGCAACCCTGGAAAATCTGCCCGTTAATAACTCCCTTAGCGAGAGCCATCTTGCTTTGAAGAATGCACTCCAACGCTCCTCTGGAAATCTACTGAACCATTCTAAAGTGAGGGCTCCCTTCGACTGGAGTTCGTAGCCGTGGCGCTTCATATCACGGCGGCAATGCAATTCCACCCACTCGATTTCACGCGGCGTCATGATCTGCTTCCATCGCTCAACGGGAGCCCGGCTGATGGCCGTGAACTTATCCATAACGGCAGAATTTCCCCTCCAAAGTTCCCCCGACTTTGTCGGGTTCAGCACAATAGGATCAAATGGGATCTCCAGAAAATCACAGATCCCGCGCATGACGGGTTCGGGATCCTTCAACAAGGACTCGAATTTTACCACGTGCACAGAGGCGCTGTTGCATTCGTGCTCACGGATCAGTGCTGCAGTCTGAAGCCAGTTGCGAATGGGATTGAATGCTGAAAAGTTTTGGTCACCTTTTCGTTTTCGTTCCAGATGTCCCGCAAATTTCCCCCGGGGATCCCTCAGCATCACGATCACCTTGGCCTCGGGAAAACACTTTCGAATCCTTCCCATGCAATAGGAATTATCAGGCGTCTTCTCAACCCAACGGATGATCTTTTCCATGGATCGGCTCTGGACTCCCAGAAGCGTCTCAATCATCAAAACAAGAAGGTGACGGTCGACGTTTTCGGGTAAACCTGCAGCCACCTCGAATGCAGACCTGTATTCCTCGTGCGGAAATTCCTTATAGTTTTCGAGTACGGCGTTTTTATCAAGATGGTAAGCTAAACAGGGAGTGCTTGAAAAAAGATACCGGGCATTGCTTATCCGAATTAGGTAATCAAGGCGTTCCTGCAGCGGGAGATGTCCCATTCTGGGCAAAACCGTGCGCATGTAGTTGGTCTCTTCAGGAAAAACCGCCAGATTGGGATGCCCATCCAGCAAGGAACACATCAGCGTGGTGCCCGTGCTTTCCGGTCCCGCAATAAAACAGGCCCTTTGGTCGAACGAAAGATCTTTGGAAAGGTTACTCATGGATTGAAATTCAACCATTCCTAACCAATTTTGACAGCATTCCGGCGGTCTAGTTTCAGGACACCCGGTTCTTCCAGGGAGAGCATGGCCTTGGGATCGGTGATCTTCTCCCCCCGCCAGGAGACACTTCCCCCTTCGACAAGGCGACGGACGTCACCACGGGACTTCTTAACCCCAAAAGACTTCTCAAAAGCATCCACCCCGAGCGAAACAATATCACAGGGAAGTCCTTCGACGGGAATGTAGGAGGGCAGGTCGGCAGCCTCCAGATCCTTCTTCGAGAAGCGGAGTTCAAACTCTTCCCGGGCACCTTTGGCAAGCAATGCCGAGTGGAATCGGGTGGTGAGCCGTTCGGCCAATGATTTTTTGGCCTCCATCGGATGCATCGTCGGATCAATCTCCTCATGAAGAAGAAGTCGGTAAAAGTCGGTCATCTGGGTGTCGGAAATGCTCATGATCTTTCCGAACATCTCACCGGGAGCCTCGGCAACACCCACAGCATTCCCAAGACTCTTGCTCATCTTCTGAACGCCATCTAAACCGGTCAAGATGGGGAGCATCATGGCAACCTGCTGATGCTGCCCCTCTTCGTGCTGGAGATCCCTGCCGACGAGAATATTGAACAACTGATCGGTGCCGCCCAACTCAACGTCCGCCTTGATGACGACCGAGTCCCATCCCTGCATGATCGGATACTGGATCTCATGGGCGCGGACGGGAAGCCCCTTGTCGATACGTTCCCGGAAATCCTCACGCTGGAGCATTTGCTGGAGTGTGACCCGGCTGTTCAGCCTGATGACATCCTCGAAGCCCATCGCCTTGAACCACTCCCCGTTGTAACGGACAGTGGTTTTTTCGGGATCGAGGATCCGGAACGCTTGTTCCTGATAGGTCTTGGCATGCTCCATGACCTGCTCGTGGTTGAGATGGGGACGTGTCGCGGAGCGACCGCTAGGGTCGCCGATCATGGCCGTGAAATCACCGATGATCAGAATGGCCTCATGGCCGAACTCCTGAAACTGTCGCAGTTTCGAAAGGCTGACCGTGTGACCAAGGTGGATGTCGGGAGAAGTCGGATCGACTCCAAGCTTCACCCGGAGCGGGCGACCCAGAGCTAACTTGGCGGCGAGCTCCTTCTCACTGAGGACTTGGGCACATCCGGAGACGAGCGGGGCGATTTGATCGGCGAAAGGATTCATTCGGTTTCTTGACTGTTAAAATTGCGAGATGGCAGGGGAACAGAATCAAGGCGCTTTGTTGAGGAGATTTCTCACCTCATCGATGGAAAGCCCTTTTTTGATGGATTGCTGGAGTTTCTCGTTATTATCAATCGCACCTTGTGTCTTCCCTTTTTCGATAAACTCTCGAGTGGAATAGGAATCTTGCGTGGAATAGGAACTCTTTTTATCCAGCTCCGGATAGCTGCCTGTCTTGACATTCCTCGAGGGGAACGACTTGGTGGCCTCAAAGTTTTTCACCTGATACTCTTTACTAGTTTTTTTATGGGAAAAAAAATCGGCGTACTTGAGGAGCCCGGACCAGTTTTTTTTCATCCCGTCAAACGACTTCGTCATGAAAGACTTTGAGGAGAACTCTTTGATTCCCGCATACTCTTTGGTGTTATATTCCTTCATTTTAACACTCCCTAAAGGGTTGAATATTTTATTATTGTAGGAGCTTTTCAACGTGGTGTCGGGATGAAGAATGCGATCCATCATCCTCCGTTCTTTGGGTTGATCGTCCGAAGCGGTTTGATTACAAAGAATCCGATCCGCAAAAGCACGATCGGCAACCGCGAGAAGCAAAGCCATGAAAAGAATTGCCCTGATCATTCCATGGACTCTACAGAACTCCCCGAGCCTTGGGCAACTCATCCTAACGACAAGACCAAAACACTGGATATCCCTGCTCATCGCTTCCCCTGATCACCACCCGAATTCTGGAGTTTCAATGCTCAGGGCGCTGGAACGGACGACTCTCCTTGACTGACAATCCGTGAAGATTTGTTGCATGACGCTCCCAGAGTGTTAGGAAGTAAAGATGCAGTTCACTCTCTTCTCCACAGGATTCCATCCATTCCTTGCATTTGGCATTCCAAGCGGACCCGATCTGATCATTCTTCTTGTCATCGTTCTGGTTCTTTTTGGGGCGAAGCGTCTTCCGGAACTTGCTCGGGGGCTTGGTCAAAGCGTCAATGAATTCAAGAAAGCCAAGGAGGAATTTGACAAGGAGGTCACCAAGTCGTCGGATCCCTCAACAACAGCGACTATCACAACAACTCCCACGCCCTTGGCTCCACTCTCCTTGGATGCAGGAAATGCCTCCACCCCAGTGACCTCGGAGGAGCAGAAGAAGTCTTAAAAAAAGAGTTGTTCGTGTTTTCCTTACGCGCCCCCATCTTCTGGGGCGCCGTTTTGATCGCTTTGCTTCTCCCCAATGAGGTGCTTGCAACGGGGGAGACGAATGAAGTCAGGGTGGCCAGTTACAATGTTGAGAACTATCTCTCCATGACCCGGAGAATCAACGGGAGACTTAGGGCCAATGCGGGCAAACCCGTGAGGGAAAAGGAGGCCGTAACCAAGATGATCGGGACGATCCATCCTGATATCCTTTGCCTTATGGAAATAGGCGACCCGTCGCAACTGGAGGATCTTCAACGCAGACTCCGTTCTGCGGGCCTTGATTATCCCTTCACGGAATACCTGCAGGGAAACGACAGCACCCGCCATGTCGTTCTCCTGAGCAAGTATCCTATCCTCGAGAAACACTCCCGGGGGGATCTGCCAATCCAGGTCGGAGGACTCACGCTTCACAGTCCTCGCGGCATCCTGGATGTCACGGTGGAGCTTCCCGGAAACCGCCCTCTTCGATTGCTCGGCGTCCACCTCAAAGCAAAGTTAAGCTCCGAGGAGTATGACGAAACGGATTTGCGGGATGCTGAGTCACTTGCCTTACATCGCTTGGTGCATGACATCCTCAAGGAGGATCCAACGACACGCCTGATCGTGCTCGGTGATTTCAATGATACCAAAAACGCACGCTCAATCCGGCAGATCCTTGGGAAACCTGATGCCCCGGATCGTCTCAAAGCACTTGATCTAACGGATGAACGGGGCGAACTGTGGACGGAATACTGGGATTCGGCGGATGTTTATTCCCGAATTGACTACATCATGGTCGATAAGACACTGGAACCTGAAATTGACATGGAACAATCGGGCATAGCCAGACCATCATTCTGGAATCAGGCCAGTGATCATTGCCCGGTCTTTATCTCGATCAAAAATCCCGCCACAACCCCATGAAAGAGAAGCTCATCCCGATCCTCTGCTTATTAGGAATCAATCTCGGCACTCAAATACTCCATGCAGACTGGGCCGAGGTAACTGCATTGGATCTTCCTCTGACCAAACTCTCGGCAAACCCAGCCAAGGCAAAATCGTCCATGGCCGCCCACTTCACCGCCCAGATCAACGTAAACAAGATTTTCCTGAGGGACTTTCCGCATGACCCCAGGTCCTACGAGTCCAAAGTGAGACTGGAGGTGGCCAAGGCAAGGCTTGCCTCGTTGGAGAAAAATTCCAGGGACGTGGATGACTCCCTTGAGCGCCTGATGCTTCTTGAAAAGCAGGCCCCAGACTCAGCCCAGCGTGCCGAGACGATGTTCCGAAGGATCTCCCTTCAGTGGCAGAATTTGGGCGACGACGCCGATGTGAGGCGCGATCGGGCCGTCACAAGCGCCCGTGTTTTTTCAAGGGAATTTCCGAACGACCGCAGGGCTCCCCGCCTCTTGGCCGAGGCCTCGACTCTTTGCGACAATAATCCGGAACTGAAGAGAAGACTGGTGAACGAAGCCCTGGCTTTGGAGAACACTTCCCCTGATCCCTCTTTGAAATTGAGATTGGAGGATGACCTCCGAAGACTCGATCAACTTGGAAAACCGGTTCCTCTGAATTTCAGGGACGCTGATGGTGCAACCATCGACCTCTCCAACTACCGGGGCGATGTGGTGGCCGTCGTCTTTTGGGCTGCGGAATCGGCCCCCTGCCTCGTCTGGATTCGCGACTTCGCAAATTATGCCTCGATCACTCCCGGGCTTAAAGTCATCGGTGTGAGCCTCGATCAGGATCAAAATGATCTCAAAGCGGCGACAAAAGCCCTCCACATCGACTGGCCGACAGCCTTCGACGGGAAAGGATGGCAATCCCCGCTTGCCAGGGGCTTCGGAATCAATGCACTCCCCACCCTTTGGTTGATCGACAAACACGGATGCCTGCAATCCCTCAACGCACGCGAGAACTACCAACTGAAAATCAAGGAATTACTCCTGCAACGATGATTCTTATGAAAAAACGGGTTTTGGCCTGACATTTGCTTTTTTCTTTCGTCTTACAAAGACGATACCACACCACACTCCCCACTCCATGCTGACAGACAATTACAAAACGGAAGACTTTTTTGACGAGATGTTCCTTGAAGATGGGGGAATCCGTCCCCATTACCAAAAGGTTGCCGAACGATTCAAACTCTTGGATCGCTCAGAATACCGTCGCAAGCAGACGGCCGTTGACCTTGCATTCATGCGTGGCGGCGTAACCTTTACCGTCTACAACGACGATCAGGGAACCGAGCGTATTTTTCCATTCGACCTTGTGCCGCGTGTGATACCCGACACCGAGTGGCAACGTATCGAGAAAGGACTGATCCAACGCATCACGGCGCTGAACCTTTTCCTGCACGACATTTATCACGAGCAGAAAATTCTGAAGGATCGGATTATTCCTCCCCACTATATTCTAGGAGCCAAGCATTTCCGTCGCGAATTCATGGGGTTCAATGTCCCCAAGGACATCTACATTCATATCTGCGGGACGGATCTTATCCGCGACCGGCATGGAAATTACCTGGTCCTTGAGGACAATCTCCGTTGTCCTTCCGGAGCCAGCTACATGCTGGAAAACAGGGCCGCACTCAAGCGGGCTTTTCCGGATCTTTACCGCTCAGCCCGGGTGCATCCGGTTGACAGTTACGCCGCAGAGTTGCGCAAACTCCTCCAGTTTGTCTCTCCTCCCACCCTTGGCGCTTCTCAACCCAACGTTGTTCTGCTAACTCCGGGGGTCTTCAACAGCGCCTATTTCGAGCACTCTTTTCTGGCTCGCCAGATGGGGATTCCGATTGTCGAAGGACGGGATCTTGTTGTCCGAGACGCAAAGGTTTACATGCGCACCACATCCGGGCTTGTTCCGGTCGACGTCATTTACAGGAGAATCGATGACGATTTCCTGGATCCCACGGTTTTCCGTTCCGACTCGATGCTTGGTGTGCCGGGATTGGTCAATGCCTACCGTTCCGGCAATGTGAGTCTGGCCAACAGCATCGGCACGGGTGTCGCCGATGACAAGGTGGTCTATTACTTCGTGCCTCAGATCATTAAATATTACCTTGGCGAGGATCCCATCCTGCAGAATGTCGACACCTACCTTGCGAGTGAAAACAAGGACCGCATGTTCATTCTCGAAAACCTCGAGAAACTGGTTGTCAAATCGGCCAACGAGGCCGGTGGATATGGAATGCTCATGGGGCCGTGGGCTACGAAGGAGGAGGTTTCGACCTTCAGGGAACAGATCCTGGCCAACCCCAGGAATTTCATCGCCCAGCATCCCATCTCCCTCTCCCGACACCCGACCTGGTGCAATGCCGAGGAGGTTGGCGCTCTTGAGGGGCGGCATGTCGATCTTCGTCCCTACATTCTCTACGGCGAAAAAGTCTCCGTGACCCCCGGAGGATTGACACGGGTGGCCCTGAGGAAGGGATCCCTCGTTGTGAACTCCTCCCAGGGAGGAGGATCAAAAGACACCTGGGTTCTCAACGGGGACTCTTAGGACCCAAAACCAGTGCACAAGCCGGAAAATTAACCTTTTTGATTCATGACCGAACTAGCTTCTTTCACCGCCCAAAAGCCGATCACCAACCGGCGCGATAATCCCGGCATGCTCTCCCGTGTGGCCAACTCCCTCTACTGGATGAGCCGCTATATCGAACGATCCGAGAATATTGCGCGCCTTCTTGATGTGAACCTTCAGTTGATGCTCGATTTTTCCGACCTCAACGATCAGCAACTCAAGGAACACTGGCTGCCCATTCTGTGCTCGGCGGGTGATGAAGAGACTTTTTTCAAATTCTATGAGAAAGCCGACAGCGAGACCGTGACGGAGTTCCTGACTTTCCGGGAAGAGAACCCCAACTCCATCATCTCCTGCCTTTTTTCCGCTCGGGAAAACGCCCGACAGGTCCGCGACCAGATCTCCATCGAGATGTTCGAGACGCTGAATGAGTGCTACCTCTTCCTCAAATCCAGGAATGCCCGCGAAGTGTGGCAGACAGGAGCCCACGATTTCTACGACCAGATCAAAAAATACTCACATCTTTTTCAAGGCCTCACGGGCTCGACCTACACCCGCAACGAGGGCTATGAATTCATCAATCTGGGAAAATTCCTGGAGCGTGCCGACAAGACCTCCCGTATTCTTGACATCAAATACCATATTCTCCTTCCGAGCGTTGCTGAAATTGGAGGAGCCGTGGATGCAGCCCAATGGCAGGCCATTCTGCGCTCCGCAAGCGCGTTGGAGGCTTATCGCCGCTTCCACGTGGATGATATCCTTCCAAAAAAAGTCGCCGAGTTTTTGATCTTCTCCACCACTTTTCCTCGTTCAATCGTCTCCTGCATGCGTCATCTTGACGAGGACCTCCATCGCTTGAGTGGGAAGGAACAACGCCAATACAAGAGCGCTGAGGAACGGGCTTTCGGAAAACTACTCTCTGATCTGAACTTCATGACTATCGAGGAAATCCTCAACAGCGGACTTCATCAGTTCCTTCAGAAAGTCCAGACTGCACTCGACCACTTGGACGACCATATTTACCAGGAATACATGTATCATCCTCCCGTGGACCTTGAGTCGGAGATTTTCCTTCAACAGCAGCAAATGCAACAGCAATAGCCATGATGCATCCCAATGAAACCCCAAAGGGAGTCGGTGATCTTCCTTGGACGGAGCCGCTGCTCCTTAACATCTGTCATCTCACGCGATACACCTACGAGGGACACGTTAGGGACAGCTTCAACGAGGCACGCCTTCAACCAATGAGCGACTCCCTCCAGCAATGCAGGGAGTTCCAGTTCAAGATCAACCCCGACTCCCAGATCCGCGATTATCCCGATTTCTACGCCAACTGCGTCCACTATTTCGATGTCCCTGATCCGCACGAGTCGCTCGAAGTTCAAGCCATCTCAACGGTGCAGACTCTCCCGGAAAACAGGGGCCCTGTCCCAGTTACCGATCCCGGCACGATCGCATCTTCGACAATCAAGGAGCAGTTCTTTGATTTTCTCCAAAGTTCCGAATTTGTCTCCCTTGATGCAGAGGTTTGGCGCGAGGCCATTGATGCCCTTCCTTCGGGTCTTAAGGATATCTGGAACGACACGGTCTCCATCGGAGAACACATTCACCGCAACTACAAGTATACTCCGCAATCAACCAATGTGAACACACGCGCCGTAGAGGTCGTGAAAAAAAAGGAGGGCGTCTGTCAGGACTTTGCTCACCTGATGCTGGGATTGCTGCGAACCCACGGAATACCCGCAAGATACGTCAGCGGCTATTTCCTCAACAAAAACCGACTCCCTGGAGAAATCGAGGCTAGCCATGCTTGGCTGGAGGTCTACATCCCGGGATACGGGTGGAAGGGATACGATCCTACCCATTGCCGTGAATCCGACACCCGTTACGTAAAACTTGCAGTTGGTCGAGATTACACTGACATCCGCCCGGTGGGAGGAACCTTCCGAGGCAAGGGAACGCGCAAGATGATTGTCGAAGTCACCGTGGACCGGGTTGGTTAATGAAGACCTGCTAACATCGAGGTCCTGATCCCATCATGGTGAGCTCTTCATTCATCACTTCTTCTCCGCAATGACCTCTCTGATCACGGCCAGAGTTTCCCTGAGGTTCTGTTCTAGTGTGAAACCTGCAGCGAGCTGAGAGCACAAAGCATGCGTCTTCTCGGCACTGACAGGATCATCTAGGATCGTTAGCCACTTCCGTAGAGCCTCGGAAAGAGCAGTAATATCGGAGGATTCAGAAACCACCTCTCCGTGGACGCCGGGAGTCATGATTTCGGAGACACCGTTGGCCGCTGTTGTGATCACGGGAAGACCTGCGCTAAGAGCCTCGAGAGTCGCCAGGGGAAAAGGATCAAAGAGTGTGGGAAAGAGAAAGAGATCGGCGGCAGAGTAAACATCAACCATCTCCTTAACGGGACCGAGGAAGCGAACGGAGGGGGAGGCAAACTTTTTTTCGGGCCCTTTTCCGGCCACCACAAGTTTAACAAGAGGATCACGGAGCATCTCGATAGCCTGGATCGCATAGCGTAGGCCCTTGCGTTCCCATCCGGTGCCGACAAAAATAGCGATTTTTTCATGCGATAAAATCCCGAGTTTCTTACGAGCACGATCCTTCTCCTCGGACGAGGTTGAGCCCCTTCCGGGAACTCCGTTACGGATGAGGGTGATCCGCTCTTCCGGATAGCCGTAGATGTCACGGATCTCACCGCTGATCTTTCGGGAGAGCGAGATGACACGTCGGGTGGAGGAGTGATTGAAAAGTTCCTTTTCCAATCGGAGTTTCTCCCTGTGCTTGGGGCTGATTTTCTGAAACAACCGGGCCCTGGGAGTCATTGACTTGGAACGTTGCGCCATCCACGAGCAATGCAACCCCTCGTCGGTTCGGTAGAGATCACAACCGGGCACTTTCTCCACGGAAAGAATCACGTCAACCCGGACAGATGAGGACTTCTTATGTCGCTCCACGGCTGCGATGTATTCGGTGAGATTTCGTCCCTCGCAGAGAAGGACTTCACCACCCGGCCATTCGGTTGAGGGCCATTCTCCCGTTCCAAAAAGGATCACCCGGTGTCCCTCTGATCTCAAACCTTTCGCCAGTCCCTTGAGGTATCCCTCCACACCTCCGGTCGGGGAATACCCCCTGCGCAGGAATCCAATCGTAATACCAGTCTGACTCATAACGTTCATGTTTTCCAAGATTCCACAGGATGACGATCACAGAATTTGCTTACAGGCATCAGCCTTGTTTACAGTTCAGCATTGATGAAACGCACCCCATCGATACGGGTTTCCCCACAGAATACAAAAACTGTCGATGAACAGACGGAAGAGTTTTTGGAGTTTTTGGGCGAGGGTAAAAATTACTCCCTTCAAACCATCAAGGCGTATCGACAATCCTTGGAGCAGTTCCGGATCTTCCGACCCGGTCTGGGTTGGAGCGATGCAACGGCTGATGATTTCAGGGCCTTCCTATTTGAGTTGATGAAAAATAACCTCTCCCGCGCCACCATCAGGCTCACTTTTTCCGCTCTGCGCAGTTTTTTTAATTATCTGACTGTGCGGAATCACGTCTCTGCAAATGTTCTGAAACTGGTCTCCTTGCCAAAATTGGAAAAAAAACTACCCCAGTTCCTGACCATTCCACAGGTATCCTTGCTGCTTGATCAGCCCACGGTAAAGACCAAGTCGAAGCAGGCCCCCCAGTGGATGGCCCTCAGGGATACTGCAATACTCGAACTCTTCTACTCCTCAGGTCTCCGACTTGCGGAACTCGTTTCCCTGGATGTGAGGGATCTCGATCCCATCGGGGAGACGGTGCGTGTGATGGGAAAAGGCTCGAGGGAAAGAATCGTTCCTGTTGGAAGACTTGCGCTGGAAGCATTGTCTCAATACCACCATCAGGCGAACATACAAAGCGGCCCTCTCTTCTTGAATAAAAGTCGGAAGAGATTGGGAAATCGTTCGATCTGGCTACTTCTGAAAAATTATGTCCGCGCTGCAGGACTCCCCGCCACCCTTAGCCCTCATAAACTTCGTCATTCCTTTGCGACCCATTTGTTGGATAACGGAGCCGATCTCAGGAGTGTCCAGTCACTGCTAGGACATGCGAGCCTGACTACAACACAGATTTACACCCACGTGACGACGGAGCGACTCAAACGCGCTTATGATGCCGCCCATCCCAGGGCATAATAGTTATACGATTTGAAAGGTCGTCTTATAGTCCTATTGATGGTTGTTTTTTCTCGTCAACGGGAGGTTTTCTTATAAAATCGTCCTTCAAATCTGTTGTTATCTTAATTTTTGATGCTTTTTAAGTCATTTAAAAACCGAATACTTCAAAAATGAACGTTAAGAAAGGTCGTATTATTCAACTTTAAAAATCACCATCATGAGTACTGACAGCACCACAACAAAGCCACTCGCCGCAAACGAGGGAATGAAAATTCACTCCCATCACCTGCGCGGACAGATCGCACAAGATCTTGCCGACACCACCACGGGAAACATTTCCGAAGAAAGCAACCAACTCTCGAAATTTCACGGACTCTACATGCAGGACGACCGTGACCTGCGCAATGCGTTGAAAAAAGAGGGGAAAGAGAAGGCTTTTGCATTCATGCTGCGCGTTCGTCTCCCCGGTGGAACGGCAACCGCAAGACAGTGGATCGTCCTTGACCAACTCGCCGACGCCGTCGCGTCCCCTTCCCTACGCCTGACCACCCGACAAACCTTCCAATTCCACGGTGTCTTGAAGGGCAACGTCAAAAAGTTGGTCAAGGGAATGCACCAGGTGTTGCTTGATTCGATAGCTGCCTGCGGTGACGTCAACCGCAATGTCATGGCCCCTCCAAATCCGGAGCGTGATCCCATCCAACAGGAGGTCTACAACCACGCGGTGGCTTGGAGCGAATTCGCATTGCCAAAGACCCATGCCTACCACGAGATCTATCTCGACGAGGAACTCGTGGCTGGAGGAGAACCCGAGATCGAGCCGATGTATGGCGACACCTACCTTCCCCGCAAATTCAAGACGGGATTCGCAATCCCACCATCGAACGATGTCGACATCTTCTCCCAGGACTTGGGCTATATCGCGATTGCAGAAAGTGGCAGGCTGATCGGTTACAATGTGACGGTCGGTGGAGGCCTTGGCATGAGTCACGGAAATGCCGAAACATTCCCTCGACTCGCCGATGTCCTGGGTTTCATTCCGGCTGACAAGGTGAATGCGATCGGCGAGGCGGTTCTCACAACCCAGCGTGATTTCGGCGACCGCACCAACCGAAAACACGCCCGCCTCAAATACACGATTCAGGATCGTGGGATCGACTGGTTCCGTTCCGAGGTCGAAAAACGATCGGGCATCATCTTTGAACCTGCCAAGCCCTTTGAGTTCACAACGATCGAGGATCCGCATGGATGGCATGAATGCGCGGACGGCACCTGGTTCTATGGCCTCCATATCTTGAGCGGCCGCATCAAGGATATCCAAGGTTGGCCCATGAAAACCGCTCTGCGCGAGATCGCAGAGATCCATCAGGGCGACTTCCGTCTCACCCCTTCGCAGAACGTCACCATCTCGGGTGTCACCGCTGCCAAGAAGGTCGAGATCAGCGCGATCCTTGAGAGACATGGTCTCTCTCATGAGAACAACCGAAGCGCACTTCGTCTCAACGCGCTCTCCTGCGTGGCACTTCCGACCTGTGGATTGGCACTGGCCGAGAGTGAACGGGACCTTCCCTCCATTCTCGGGAAATTCGAGTCTGTCCTTGATGAGGCGGGCCTTCGCGACGATGCAATCAGCCTACGCATCACCGGATGCCCCAACGGTTGCGCACGTCCTTACCTTGCCGAGATAGGCTTTGTTGGAAAGGCGCCCGGTAAATACGCCCTCTATCTCGGGGCCAAGTATAACGGCACGCGCCTGAACCGGCTCTTCTCGCCCAGCATCACGATCGACGATGCCGTCACCAGATTGACTCCCATCATCAAGCGCTATGCCAAGGAGCGTGTCGATGGGGAAGGGTTTGGTGACTTCTGCGATCGGGAGGTCCTTCCGGTGGATGCAACCTTCCACAGTGTGGGCACCCAGACGGCCTGATTCCTCCCGTGTCACCACTACCGACACCCGAACAGATTAATTCCTGGAATCAGGAACTGAGAGGCAGATCGCCCCTTGAGATCACACGATGGGCGATTGATCTCTCGCGCAAAGCAGGAGGCCGGGCCATCGTCTCGACAAATTTTCGCCCTTACGAGGCGGTTGTTCTACATCTCGCCACGCAGGCTCAACCTGATATACCCGTCCTTTGGGTGGATCACGGTTACAACCGCACGGCAACTTATCGCCACGCCGAGAGCTTAAGAACGCTGTTGGATCTTAATCTGAGGGCCTATCTCCCCCTCATCACACCGGCCCACCGGGATACAATTGATGGTCCGATCCCGACCACCGAGGATGAGGAAGGTCTTAAAAGGTTCAGCGCCCGAATGAAGCTCGAGCCTTTCCAGCGTGGAATGCGTGAGCTCTCCCCCACGATCTGGATCACCGCATTAAGGAAGATACAGAATCCCAATCGTGCGGAACTTGACATCGTTTCCTCGGACACAAATTTCGGCTCACTTAAAATCAGCCCCGTTTTTTACCTCACCGATGAAGAGATGGAGACCTATCTCGAAGGCCATCAACTCCCGAACGAATGGGACTATTTTGATCCCGCGAAAGCCGATGAGAAACGTGAATGCGGCCTTCATGCCAGTTGGGGAGGAGGAGCGTCGCAATCAGTGGCCTGATCTTCCCTCAGTCATCATTTTTCCCATGAAAAGTTATCATCTCGATCATCTGGATTACCTTGAGACGGAGGCGATCCACATCATGCGTGAGGTTGTCTCCGAGTTTGAACGTCCGTCGATTCTCTTCTCCGGTGGCAAGGACTCGATCTGTCTGCTCCGCCTTGCGGAGAAGGCCTTCCGTCCATCGGACATCCCGATGCCCTTCCTGAATGTTGCGACCGGCCACGAGTTTCCCGAACTTCTCGAGTTTCGGGACCGCCGAGCGAAGGAACTCAACGCCAAGCTTATTGTCCGTACCGTCGACGAGGCACTGGAAAGGGGAACCGCCGTGCAGGCTGCCGGGCAGATCAGCCGCAACCAACTTCAGATCCCCGTGCTTCTCGGTGCCATTGAGGAATATCGCTTCGACTGTTGTATCGGGGGAGCACGCCGCGATGAGGAAAAAGCAAGGGCTAAGGAACGCTTCTTCAGCTTCCGGGACAGCTTCGGGCAATGGGATCCAAAGAATCAACGCCCGGAAATCTGGAATCTTTACAATGGCCGTCTCAATCCCGGAGAAAACATGCGGATTTTCCCCCTCTCGAACTGGACTGAAATGGATGTCTGGGAATACATCAAGCGGGAGAAACTCGAAGTCCCTTCGATTTACTTTTGCCACAAACGCCGATGCGTCCGCCGTGGCGGTCAGTGGGTTCCCGATACGGAACTGATGCCGGCCAAACCAAACGAAGAGGTAAGGGATCTGGTCGTCCGTGTTCGAACCATCGGCGACATCATCAGCACAGGTTGCGTGGAATCCCCCGCAACCAACTGCGATGACATCATTGCCGAGATCGCCGCCGCACGTGTCACCGAACGCGGATCCAGGGCCGACGACCGCGTCTCCGAAGCGGCCATGGAAGACCGCAAGAAGGCCGGATATTTTTAACCGATACAGTCTATGTCCCCTTTAAATTCGCATCCTGTCGACTTACTCCGCTTCAATACCTGCGGATCTGTCGATGACGGCAAGTCGACCTTGATTGGTCGACTCCTCTATGATTCCAAGTCCCTGATGGAGGATCAGATCGAGGCTCTCGAACGCTCCGCCGACATTACCGGAGGCGGCCAGATTAACTTGGCCAACCTGACCGACGGCCTGCGGGCGGAACGTGAACAAGGCATCACCATTGATGTCGCTTACAGATATTTTGCAACTCCCCATCGGAAATTCATCATCGCCGATACGCCGGGTCATGTGCAGTACACGCGCAATATGGTCACCGGTGCGTCCTCGGCGAATCTTTCGATTATCCTGATCGATGCCCGCCAGGGGGTGATCGAACAGAGTCGCCGCCACGCCATCATTGCATCTCTTCTGCGCATTCCCCACCTCGTCGTGGCCATTAATAAAATGGATCTGGTGGACTGGAGTCAGGATCGATTTCAGGAAATCAAGGATCAGTTCGAGGAGTTTCTCCCCAGACTTGATATTAAGGACGTAAAATTCATTCCGGTGAGTGCCCTGAACGGCGACAACATCGTGACCACTTCGGAACACACTCCCTGGTATCCAGGTCCAACTCTGCTTGGTCACCTGGAGACAGTCCACATTGCAAGCGACTCCAATCTCACCAATTTCCGTTTCCCCGTCCAGTGGGTGAATCGTCCCAACAATCCAACCGATCATGCACTTCATGATTTCAGGGGCCTTAGCGGACAAATCGCCGGAGGAATCGTGAAGGTCGGCCAAAAGGTGACTGTTCTTCCTAGCGGTTTCCAATCCACCATCAAGCAGATCTGGACGCTGGACGGCATGCTTGATGAAGCGTTCTGCCCCCAATCCGTGACCTTGTTGCTAGACCATGACCTGGACATCAGTCGCGGAGACACGATCGTCGATGCCGAGGATCTTCCCGGAGCGGCCTCGGAACTCCATGCGAAGATCTGCTGGATGAATCCGCGACCCCTCACTCCCGGAAAGCAATATTTTCTCAAGCACACTAACCAGACGGTTAAGGCCGCTATTTTATCGATCGATCACAAGATCAACATATCCACCCTTGATAAGGAAACTGGTGTCTCCGATTTAGCCATGAATGACATCGGTGAGATCCGTCTCAAAACGGCCAAACCGATTATCTACGACGGTTATGCCACAAACCGACTTACTGGATCCTTCATCCTGATCGAACCAGGAACCAATGCCACCGTGGCGGCCGGAATGCTGCTTCCACCAACTGAAGTGGCACGTCCGGAGTATCGCGATTTTGCGATTTGAGGAAATAAAACTCGAAGACAACCTTCGCTGCCAATTCTGAAGATTTCACTTCTGATTCAGGGTATCTTATAATTGGTCATGCCCCAATTCACAGGTATAGATCCCCGCCAGTTCAGCTTACTGGTGCACACACACCCCGCACCGATCCTACTCGACGTTCGCACCCCTCCTGAATTTGAGGGAGTTCATGCGGTCGGTGCTCGTAACATGCCGCTCGAAACGATCAAATCATCGACACTTTTCAACAGTCTCAAGATTCATAGGGATTGCCCCGTCTATCTGATCTGTGAGAGAGGTTCTCGGGCAAAGGTGGCTGCCGGAGCTTTTGTTGAAGCCGGATTTACGAGTATCAGCATCATTGAGGGTGGAACCATTGCGTGGATTGCTGACGGTTATCCCGTCGTTTCCTCCGGAAAGAAGTCTCTCAGCATCGAACGTCAGGTCAGGATTGGAGCCGGCGGCCTTGTTCTCGTGGGAATTATCCTATCACTAACTGTTTATCCGGGATTTCTTGCCCTTTCAGCATTCGTTGGCGCCGGACTCCTCTTTGCCGGAATCACCGACTGCTGCGGCATGGGGTTGTTGCTCGTAAAAGCCCCATGGAACAGATAAGTAGCGGAAAAGCCAGCGGACTGGTTATTCCTGCAATCCTAGAATAAAGCGTTCCACGGCAAAGGCAAATCCCTCCTCCTCGTTGGAGAGAGTGATTTCAGTGGCCGAATTTTGCACATCAGGCTTTGCGTTGCCCATGGCAATCCCCACCCCGGAGCGCTTGAACATCATGACATCAGTCGGCATGTCTCCGATCGTTGCGATGGCAGAGGAAGGAATATTGTATTTGGCCGAAAGATACTCAACAGTCGAGCCCTTGTTGGCTTCGGGATGTGTGATGTCGAGATAATAGGGCTGGGAAGGCTCCGCCGAAACATGAGAACCGAACTCCTTATGAGCAGCCTCTGTGGCCGTCTGGATAGCAGCTAGGTCGTCGCTTACGCCGACAATTTTCGCGATGTTGTCGGTGATGGATTCGATGTCATCGACCACAATCGGCTCAAACTTCACCGTCCAGGCCTCCCGGTCCACATGAGACGCCTTGCGATTCCCGACATACCACTTGGCACCCTGATAAACCCAAATATCAAGCGAGTGTGATTTGAGAAGTTGGTACATCGGACCAACGAGATCCGCCTGAATCACCTTCTGATCAATAACGTTCATTTCAGGGTCAACGACAATACCTCCGTTGAATCCGGAAATAGGCGTCGTTAACTTCAGGGGGTCAATCAGCATCGACATACCCCGTGGTGGACGACCACTCGTGACGGCAAAAAGAACACCCGCTTCATGAAGTTTTTTAACGGCGGCAATGGCTCTCTCGGTGAGAACTTTTTCCTGGGTGACTAGTGTGCCGTCCACATCGGCAATCATCATGCGGATATCGTTGGGAGATGTCATGGTTGAAGGGAACGTGTCGCTTGTTTTTTAAGAGGCTTACTTGCCGGAAGAGGCCGCCTCGTAAGTCCTGATGCAGGAGAGGTAGCGATCGGCAATTGTCTTGACAGTATCCCCGCGCGATAGATTGCCGGCTACGAAGCCTTTGAGTGCTTCCTGCCAGAGAGTACGTCCCACGGCAAACCCATCAAAGCCCTCCACCGGGGCGGCCAGTTTGATCCATGTCAGCACCTGATCCAAATCGGCACCACGCCCAAGAATGATGCACTTGACCCCGTCACGGCCCCCAGCCCTTGACTGCTTGGCCACGGCGTCACAGGCCTCCGAGGAGTCCAATCCCTCGATCTTCCAGATATCGGCTTCGACATCAGCGGCCTGCATGCGGCGGATGATCTCAAGAACGAGCTGGGGGCGAAGTTGCGTGTCGAACTCACGCTGGTGGCCTTCAAAATGATCGAGCTGCTTGGTCGTTGCCGGAACCAAGAGTTCAAAGAGGAGTTTTCTCCCTTTTTCCCTGAGCCAGCGGCTGAGCGTGGCCAGTCGGGCTGTCTGACGCTCGTTCAGGGCAGAGTCACCTTCAGGATTATAACGAACAAGCACCTTTGCGAAGGTGGGATTAAACGCCTCAATATGGCTCCCGAAATCGGAGCCGTATTCGAATTCAAACTCCTCCTGGCCGGAATGCTCGACAGGCATGGCTAGAGGGACTCCGTCGGCGATAGCCATGTGAGCCACTTCGGTGCCGAACTCCTCATCCACAAGGATTCCTGAGATGTCTTTTTGCGCCCCCCCGGCAATAGCCAACTGGTTGGCCTCGAAAATGATCTTTTTCAGGTCGATGATTTTGGCCCTTATTTCCTCTGAGACGGGAGGAGTGGCACCGAAGAGTCCGTGTTCAAACGAACCTCGATGATCGAAGGCGAGAAGATAGAGTTTTTTGTCGTAACCTGGAGTCATAGTAAGGGAAGTCTTTTTGTTCTGTATATTGCGGGAGGGAATATCTTTCCGTGTAGCATTTAACCAACAGCAAAGAGAATCAAATAGTCACAGATTGAAAGGATGTCAAACGTCCCCATTAATCAATGAGTAACTGGAATGGAAATTCTCGGAATCCGAGTCACCAGGGGAAGAGTACAATTGCTCGCAAAGGCAGATTGAAACGGGTAGTATCGAGGAATGACTTCCCGGAAGCATCTTCTGGAACCTATCCTCTCCTCCTACAGGCAGAGCGGTGGAATCAATCACTTGGACAGAGCGAATCTACCTTCCAAGCGCTCCATTGACTCTCTCTGCAACGAACTCCTGCATCTTCTTTTCCCGGGATTCTTTTCGGAGGAGGCCGTCTCCTTGGACGAACTCCCGGCTGCGGCCCAGGAGATCATCGACAGTATTTCCGATCAACTTGAGGAGATCATCTCTGTCAGCCTGAGAATCAGAACCGAAAACAAACTTGATGCGAAATCGCTCCGTTCCGAAGCCATTGCCATCACCGAGCATTTCTTTGAGGGCATCCCGCTGGTCCGTGCCCTGCTCAAAACCGATGTGGAGGCGGCTTATGCGGGCGACCCTGCAGCACGTAGCCTTGAAGAAATCGTGCTCGCCTACCCAGGCCTCGAAGCGGTGGCCATCCAGAGGGTGGCCCACCTGCTCTATAAAGAGAGCGTTCCCCTTCTTCCTCGCATGATGACGGAATGGGCTCACAGCAGGACGGGGATCGACATCCATCCAGGAGCCTCGATTGGCTCACATTTTTTTATCGATCATGGAACGGGAGTCGTGATCGGAGAGACTTGTGAGATCGGAAACAGAGTGAAACTTTATCATGGGGTCACCCTTGGTGCCCGAAGTTTTCAAAAGGACGAACACGGTGAGATCATCAAGGGAACCAGACGGCATCCCAAGGTTGAGGACAACGTCGTCATCTATCCCAATGGAATCATCTTGGGAGGGGATACCGTGATCGGAGCAAGAAGCACCATTGGCGCCAATGTCTTCCTGATGAAGAGTATTCCTCCCGACACTCTTCTCGTAAGGGCCGAACAGGTTCAGAACCGCCTTGATAAGAAAGGGAAGAAAACATCGGTGATTACGGTTCAGATCTCGGACGATGAGATCGATTTCATGATCTGATAAGGCGCTTCCTTCTCCAAGGAAGCACCGGAAATCGTATCAAGTTTTTTAGGACAATGGATCGGATGGCTCGCGCCCAAAGGAAATCGTTCAGCCTAGATTTTGCGATAGCTTGACGATATCAGAGTAGGGACGCTCACCCGGATGGTGAACCCGCATTTCGAGATTGAGCGCCATCGACCAGAAATTGACGGCACGCGGCGCTATGAAGCTGATGAATGACGTCTTGGAGAGGAGCGGAGCGATGGCACCTTTGGCCGAGGCGGCACTTCCAGAGCCAGGAAGCAACTGGTGGGGTATCCGATGGCGGTGGTTGAGAGCGACTTGGTGAACAGGTATGAGACACACCAAGGGATTGTGGGATGACGATACTCTCAAGAAATTCCGGGAGAATCCAAGCCTCGAGTCTCCGAAATCAGATCCTCACATCATCACATCCGGGGGACGGTGATCCCCTGTTGCTTCATATACTTGCCGGAGCGATCGGCATAACTGATTTCGCAGGGATCATTGGCCTCAAAAAAGACAACCTGCGCCAATCCCTCATTGGCGTAAATCTTTGCGGGAAGCGGAGTCGTGTTTGAAATTTCAAGGGTCACATGGCCCTCCCATTCCGGTTCGAAAGGAGTGACATTGACAATGATTCCACAGCGGGCATAGGTGGACTTGCCCACACAAATTGTAAGGACCTCGCGGGGGATGCGAAAATATTCAACACTGCGGGCCAGTGCGAAGGAATTGGGCGGAACCACGCAGACATCGGTCTTCAGATCGACGAAAGACTTTTCGTCAAACTCCTTGGGATCGACCATAGCGCTGTAGACGTTGGTGAAAACCTTGAATTCATCGGCCACCCTTAGATCATAACCATAACTTGAGAGACCGTAGCTGATGACACGTCCCCCATCTGCAGAGGAACGGATCTGGCCATCGATAAACGGTTCTATCATCCCTTTTTCAAGGGACATCCGGCGAATCCAACGATCAGAGCAAACAGACATCATTCTCTTTTAACCGATCACGGCGATCCTGCCACGGGAAAACTTGATTCAATACTCTCCTTTTTTCTCTTACAGCGGCCCCATATCCTTTAGAAGAGGCATGTGATGAATTACTTATGGCTTGGGCTTATCCTTTGCGGGGTTCTGCTTGGAGTCTGCACAGGGCGGACCGAGGCGGTCACGATCGCGACCTTTGAGGCCTGCAAAACCTCCCTCATGAGCATCGCCCTACCCTTGGGAGCTCTCATGGCATTCTGGCTGGGCATCATGCGTCTGGCTGAAAAATCAGGAGCCGTGGAAAAACTTGCAGCTTTTTTGCGCCCCGTTCTAAGAAAACTTTTCCCCGATGTTCCAGCGGATCATCCGGCCATGGGTGCCATGGTGATGAATATGGCCGCCAACATGCTCGGCCTCGGTAATGCAGCGACGCCGATGGGATTACGGGCCATGCAGGGACTTGAATCCCTCAATTCCCGACCGGGCACCGCCTCCAACGCCATGTGCACTTTCCTTGCCATCAACACGAGCTCTGTCCAGCTGATCCCGGCCACTGCAGTTGCCTTGCTTGCAGCCGCAGGAGCCAGCCATCCCACATCAATCATCGGAACGGCGCTGGTTGCCACATCCTGCTCCTTTTTTACCGCCATTATTGCCGTGAAGCTGCTTCAGAGACTTCCCTGCTTTGCCCTGAAACCGGTTCCCGTTGAGCCCCTCCATTTGAAACCGGTAAATCTAGATTCGATTGTTCCCACGAATCTTCCGCGCTTGGGACTCTGGAAGAGTCTGGTTCTCCTCATCTACTTGACCCTTTTTATCGGATGTATCTGCCATCTTGTGGCGACAAGGACAGCGGGGGTGACCATCATGATTTCATGCATCCAGTCGCTCTCTTTGGTGGCGATCCCCTTCATGATTGGATTTTTTCCTTTGTATGCGGCCATGCGCGGCGTCCCTGTTTATGAGGAGTTCATTGAGGGTGCCAAGGAAGGGGTGCAAGTGGCCCTGCGAATCTTTCCCTACCTAGTGGCCATTCTGGTTGCCGTCGGAATCTTCCGAGCATCCGGCGGGATCGACGACATCACGTATATCCTGGCACCCTTGCTTGATCGAATTGGACTTCCGACGCAGGTTCTGCCCCTTGTGTTGGTGCGTCCTCTCAGCGGAAGCGCCGCCACTGGACTCTTTGCTGAAATTGTGAAGTCTTGCGGTCCGGACAGTTACGCCGCCCAGTTAGCCGGAACCATTCTCGGCGGGACGGAAACAACCCTCTATGTCCTTGCCGTTTACTTTGGATCAGTCGGTATTCGTCATGGGCGTCATGCTCTCGCGGCCGGTTTGCTTGCGGATGCGGCGGGTGTGACAGCCTCGCTTGTAATCTGCAGATTGATGTTCAAATAAGTTCCAAGAACTTCTTGCCTTTATAATCAATCAATCCCCAGCAGGGGATCTTTTGGAGAAAACCTGGAGATATATCGACCGATCGAAAAAGCGTCTTTCGCATTTCTTATTCGAGGGGGCGCTATTCTGGAGCGGATTCAGTTAAGAGGTGGCATTACATTTGGGAGCGCCATGGGATGTGATTGGAGAGGAGCATGAGAGCAGTTGTAGTCGCTGTGCTACTGCTCGAGCGATGCGACATTGCAGAACGCTCCATGCTGCCATAAAGAATGGATATAGAATTATTAAAGCCGCTCTAAACTCCGATCAAAGACACAACGACGGTTCTTCGATGAGGAACACTGCGATGCTCAAAAAGATAGATGCCCTGCCAGACACCGAGTTGCAACCCCCCGGAAGCCACGGGAATGGATTCGCTTGTCCGTGTCAGAGCCATCCTCAAATGGCTGGTGGAATCATCCGGACCCTCAGCTATATGAATCAGACCCGGATGATCTTCGGGGACCAGTTCCTCAAAAAAGCGATGCAGGTCCGCCCGTGCCGTGGGATCTGCATTCTCGTAAATAACGAGGCTCGCACTGGTGTGCTGGATAAAGATGGTGACGATCCCGGTCCTAATCCCACTACGGACCAGGATCTCCTCCACATCAGATGTGATCTCATAGGTCCCCTTCCCCCTGGTCGGCACAATGAAACTCTCGGTCATGGCGATCATCAGCAGGTTAGGATTCGGAACGGTAGGCGGAGAGCACGATCATGCCCCAACCCATTATTAAAAGAAGTCCTCCCAGCGGGGTAATAGCTCCCAGCCAAGTGATGCCAGTCACTGCAAGAGCGTAAAGACTTCCAGAGAAAAGAATGATCCCTCCGGTGAACATCAAAAATGTGACCGTCTGAACGGCTGCTCCCCGGACCAACCAGAGAAGGACAGGCACGTGGACCAGATGATAGAGCACGGCTGTGCTCCAGATCTCACGCGTATGGTTCGCCTCCAAAAGTCCTTTGAGAGCATGCGCACCGAAGGCACCGAGAGCAACCGCAAGAACCCCCGTGATCCCAGCCACCTGAATTGCGGCACGAGGGGTCATCAGGGGCCGTCTGAATTATTTGGCGCCAACAGCAAACTCTTCCGGAAACTTCTCCAGGAAACTCTGGACGGGCCAGGATGCCGCCTCTCCAAAAGCGCAGACTGTACGTCCCGCAATGTTGTCAGCAACGTTCTTAAGAGTAATCGGATCCTGTGCAATTCCCTCCCCGTTGACCATGCGGGTGGTCATCTTGTCAATCCAGAGTACCCCTTCGCGGCAGGGAGTACACTGCCCGCAACTCTCATGTGCGTAGAACGTATTCAGGTTATTCAGGGCCCAGAGCATGCTGCGGGAATCATCCATGACAATCACGCCGGCACTACCGATCATCGTTCCTGCAGCCGCCAGGGAAGCGGCATCCATGGTGATGTCAAGCAAGGGAACATCTTTCTCAATCATTTCACCGTCTGGACCCTTCACTTTCATTTTATAGACCTCACCGGCTCGCATGACTTTCGAGGAACTGCCACCGGGGATAATCGCCTTGAGCTTACGCCCCGGCTTCATGCCTCCGCAAACATCGTTAATCAACTCACCAAGGGTGACTCCACCGACAGGAATTTCGTAGGGACCAGGACGCATCACATCTCCCGAGACGCACATCACCCGAGTCCCACCATCGCCCGGAGTTCCCATCTTTGAATACTCCTCACTACCGAGTTTGAAAATCTGCTTCACATGACATAAGGTCTCGACATTGTTGACAATCGTCGGCGACATATAAAGCCCGAGCACGGCCGGGAAATATGGGGGCTTGATACGGGGGTAAGGGCGCTTCCCCTCGATGGATTCGATCAAACTGGTCTCTTCGCCGCAGATATAGGCACCGGCTCCCTGGTGAACATAAATCTCCAGATCGAATCCGGTTCCAAGAATGTTTTTGCCTAGGAAGCCCTTCGCTTTGGCTTCCTCGATCGCCTTCGTGACAATTCCAGCAGACTTGGTAAACTCGCAACGGATGTAAATATAGGCTAGGTGAACGTTCAGGGCAAAAGCGGCGATCGCCATTCCCTCGATCAGTTGGTGGGGGTCGTTGTTGAGAATGTAGCGGTCCTTGAACGTGCCGGGTTCGGATTCATCGCCATTGCAGGTGATGTAATGGGGCTTTCCGTCATCATGGCGAATGAAGCCCCATTTAACTCCGCAGGGAAATGCAGCTCCACCGCGGCCACGGAGATTGGACTTCTTGACTTCGTCAATGATCTCGGCCGGCTTCATGGCTAGAGCCTTCCTCAATTCCTCATAACCGCCATCTTTAAGATAGCACTCAATATCGGGTGTGTAGCCTTGGGTCCATGCGTTCTTGAAGACAATGCGGCGCTCTTTCGGATGTGGCGGAAGTAAGAGTGATTTCATAATGGATAATTTGGACGGGGTATTAGTGATACTGGCTTAAGATGCCGGCAGCCCCCTCGGGGGTGATGTCCTCTACGAGATCATCATTAATCAATGCGACAGGTCCGGAGCCGCAACTTGCAAGACACTCGACAAACTCAACGCTGAATTTACCATCCGCACTGACCGGCGGAGTATGGCCATGCATCTCCGCATTCGGATTGATACCGGCCGCCGTGCAGAATGCATCACGCACTTCGAAACCACCTGCCAAAGCACAGGAGAGCGTCCGGCAGACGCGTATGCAGACCTTGCCGGCTGGTTGCTGACGGAACCAGGGGTAAAAAGTGACAAGTTCGAGGATGTTGATGGGCTCCAGATCAAGTCTTTTGGAAATCCAATTGACCGCGCTGTCATCAATAAAACCGAAGTGGTTTTGCCAGAGATGAAGAAGAGGCAGGGAGGCACTCCTCTTGGAGATCGGATAATGGGTCACCGCTTCGTCAATTCTGAAAAGAAGATCGGCTGGGATCCGATCGGACTGCGAGATACCGGTAGTGTGTGCTTCTTGCTTATCCATTGATTACAGGAAGAAACCAAAAACGAAGGGAATCGGAAAGAAGGAAATCAGAATCCGAGGAGATAGGTTTCACAAACTTGGTGGGAAGTGCCCTTCTTTAATTGTGTCCGGACTGAAGCAGGAGTGAATTTTTGATTGCAGTCGGAAGCAGAGAAGTGTTGCATAACACCTCCACTATTCCAGCGTAGCTCAGCGGTAGAGCGGTCGACTGTTAATCGATTGGTCGTAGGTTCAAATCCTACCGCTGGAGCCAATGGTGGAGGATTTTTTGGGAAGTTTTTGATCCTTTCACCCATGATCTTTTCACGTGTTGCGGGTCTCTCTGAGGATCTTTTTGAGCGAGGCAAGAATGTCTTTATTCTCCAAGCGGGAGTGCCAAGCCTCGGTGTTTAAAGCCTTGCACGGAAGCATCCACAGTTGCCGGGAACTGGTGCTCCATGGAGCAAACATGTCGGCATGCTGGCCGGAAAAAAGCACCAAGGTCCTTTGGTCAAGGGCTGTCGACGCATGAGCGGCAGCCGTATCAACAGTCAGGACGCAGTCTGCCATTGCTAGCAAATCAATAAAATCCTGAAGGGATGGCGGAATAAAGATCTGTATCGAGTAACTTTTTTCAGATCGTGAAGAGAGAATCTGATCTCGAAAATCCTTCAATTTGGAGGTCTGTCCCACAGATCCTGTCAGCACCAAACGATCGGGCAATTCTTGCGGTTCCAAGGAGTTTAAAAGTCTGATCCAGCCCTCCGTGGGAAAATCCTTCCCCGGATCGCTGGAAAAAGGGGCGCAAACCCAACAGATACCCACCCTTGGAAAAACTTTTACTGGAAAAATCCTCGGCATGATTTCCCGGCCGAGAACCTCCCGACCAAGGAGCGCGCTTACGAGACGTCGGTGTGCTTCCAACTCGAACGGCAAGGCTTGGGGGAGACTCTCGATATCTTTTGATTTCGGATAACGAATGACCGTGGGTGAAAAAAACCCCGTGAGGAGTTTCTCTGTCCATCGGCGTATCCGCCGCTTGTTTCCGAGAAGAAGATTTTCAGCAACAAAGCGCTTTCGGCAACGCACGGAGTAAAAAAGAACGCTCTGAAAATAATCCCGCATATGCCTGAGTGAGATGGAGTAGTCAGGGTTGATGTGTCTCAACGCAAGCAACGAGGGAAAACATCTAAGGAAATTGGCTACAAAAACGTTCAGGATTCGTCGTTTTTTTTCCAATTCGAGAGTGATTACACTTGCTCTGGGAAACTGACCCCTTACTACGGACTCCAATGCTGGAAGAACGGCAATGGTGAGATTCTCCTCACCGAATTCCGTTGCCAAAAGACGGATCACCCCGGTGGAGAGAAAAAAATCCCCAATACCGTCTGGTTTAAAGATGAAACACCGAGCCACTGTGCGTGGCTATTCCGGCGATGAATCCCCTGTCACTGGGTCTCCGGATCGCTGTTGTTGTTGCAACCAAACTTTGGCCACGCCCTTCATGCGTGTGAGCAGGTAATAGACCGTCTGGCTGCGAACTCTGACCAACTCGGCACCGACGACTTTGGGCACAAAGTCAGCTGGGACCTCAAGAACCTCGCGGGGCGTGATGCCATCCAACCCCTTACAGAGTATGGAACTCATGGAACGTGTCAGTGTCTGAACCTGGGGGCCCAATGTCACCCGGAAGTGGGCGTTTCCCTCTTCATCAACACGAAGATACACGGCGACGGTGTCAGTGCATTCCTGATCCTTTCTGACATCCTCCAAATCAAATTTTTCATTCGGTTTCGGTTCTTGGAAACACGACTGCTCGGCATAGGAAATCAGCGTCTCTCTCTTCTCCGGATCGGACAGGCCGCCGAACAACGAAATGATGGACTCAAGCTTTGGCGGATAGGGCATCAGAGAGACTTTTCGATCGGAGCACCCACGCGATTTCCCCACTCGGTCCACGATCCGTCGTAGTTGCGTACATTTTGAAAGCCCAGAAGGTAGTTCAGAACGAACCAGGTATGACTTGAGCGCTCACCGATGCGGCAATAAGCAATGATCTTTTCATCGGGTGAAAGTCCGAGATCCTCTTGGTAAATCTTGCGAAGTTCCGCCTCACTCTTGAAGGTGGAATCCTTGTTCACCGCCTGCTTCCAAGGAACGCTGTGAGCCCCGGGAATATGTCCTCCTCGCAAGACTCCTTCCTGAGGATATTCCGGCATGTGGGTGACCAATCCCTTGAATTCATCAGGAGACCGGACATCAATAAGAGGGAGTGCTGTTCGACTCTGCAAAAGGGCATCGTCGTAGAAAGCCCGAATTTCTGCATCGTTTCTCGTCGGAGGCACCGGATAATCCGAGTAAGCGCGTTGAGTTACCTCGCGCGACAGGGGGCGTCCTTCAGCAATCCATTTGTCGCGGCCACCGTCCATGATTTTCACATGTTCGTGACCAAAGAGGCGAAAAACCCAGAGGGCGTAGCAGGACCACCAGTTTGATTTGTCCCCGTAGAAAACACACGTGGTTTCAGGAGTTATGCCGCTTCTTGAACAAAGCGCCGCAAAATCAACCGGTTGGATGTAGTCACGGATCGTCTGATTCTGGAGATCCCGTTGCCAGTCAATGTGAATGGCCCCCGGCAGGTGACCCATGTCATACAGGAGAATGTCTTCGTTGCTCTCAATGAGGCAAAGGTTTTCATCCTTGAGATGCTCGGAGACCCAGGCCGTTGTAACCAATGCTTCAGGATGGGCGTAGTGACTATCGATACTCATTGGCACGATTTTAGACGTTCACGGGGTATCGGTCAAATACCCTTCCTGAATTCGAACGAAACAGAAAAAAACGGGCGCCGGATTTGATCCGGCGCCCGCATCCTAAAAGGGGTAATATAGAGACGTTGCTTACTTCTTCTTCTTGAGAAGAGGAAGTCCCGTGCGTTCGTTCTCGGAGATCTCGTATCCTGCAGGAAGTGCATCAAGGGCGCCCTCTTTCGCTTCGCCCCCAAAATAATAAAGGGTCACTTTCTGACCGCCACGAAGTTCCTGAAGTCTGTGATGAAGAAAATAGGTCTTACCGCTTTTTTTGCTGACGACGCTGAATGCCATGGTGTGTTTCCTTTTTTTGTTTGGGGGTTATGTTATGACCGGTCAAACGAGACCAGCTTTCGAGAGTGTGGCGTGTGCCCCGTTCTTCGAAATTGTTTTCAATGCACGGGCCGTCACCTTGACCGTGACAAACTTTTTAAGTTCGGGAACCCAGATTCTCTTGGTCTTCAGATTCGGAATGAAATAACGGGGCGTCACAGCAGTGACGTGCATACCGATTCCACCTTTTTTCTTGGCAAGGCCTCGACGATGAATTTTGGAACCGCGGGTGGGATGAGAACCTGTGATAGAGCACTTTCTGGACATAAAAAAATAAATTAGAGGGAAATTAAGTCAGCGAACATGAAGAAGGTCAAGTTTTTTGGACTGAAAACTTGTTAAGAAGAGAGAATTTCATGTTGTTTAGCAATCAGTGAGCTGATGCCCTTGCGCCCAGAATCAAGCATTTCAGCAAGCTGATCATTGCCGAACACGCTCTCCTCTCCGGAAGCCTGCAGTTCGATAAACTCGAGATCCCCGGTCATGACAAGATTCAGATCCACCTCCGCATCCCGATCCTCAAGGTAATCAAGATCCAACAGCACCCTAGAAGAAACCACGCCGACACTGACGGCCGCAATCTGACGCACAACCGGCGATTTTGTGAGCTTCCCCTCCTTGAGAAGACGATTGCATGCCAAAGAAACGGCGACGCTTGCCCCGGTAATCGCCGCGGTCCTTGTTCCACCATCTGCCTGAAGCACGTCGCAATCGATCCACAGGGTGCGGGATCCAAGCAATTCAAGATCGATTCCTGCTCGGAGTGAACGACCGATAAGGCGCTGAATTTCAGTGGATCGGCCGTCAATTTTCCCCCGTGTGCTGTCGCGGGATTTTCTTGGCGCGGTGGAATAGGGAAGCATCGAATATTCTGCGGTCAACCATCCTCCGGTAACACCCTGCTCCTTCATCCAGCGAGGCACCCCCTCCTCGATACTGGCAGCGCAAAGAACCTGAGTGTTTCCAAACGATACCAGAACCGATCCCGAAGACTGGGGAGCGATGCCTTTTTGAAACGACACCTCCCGCAGCATATCGGGGGTTCTTCCAGAGTGTCGCAGATGAGGAGTTGTCATGCGTGAGATTTTCGTCTCATGGCCACAAGATCAAGACAAACCGTGATCTGAAAGAAGAGGTCTTTCTCGGCAGGATCTATGCGGGAAGTGCAGGGAGAGCCTTATTGCTGCTGTGCCGGATTATCCCTGATGCCCTGATGGTTTCTCAAGGCGGGAATGATCCTCTCACTGATCATCGAAGCCATCCTTGGATCCCCTGAATTTCTATAAGTATCGCTCGCCTGAATGGCAACCTGCTCGGCCTGGACAAAGTTTCCGGTTTCGGCGAGGGCCGCGCTCAGGGTCAGGAGGAAAAGAGGGACCTGCCCGTTGGTTGCTGAGACAATCTGCTGGGAGAGCGTCACGGCCTCACGCCCATTCCTGACATTGTCATCAGGGTAAGTCGCCAGAAGCCACGCAAGGGACCTTACGTTCTGAAGGTCCCCGGGATCGACCTGCATGGCAAATCGGTAGACTTTTGTGGCCTGTGAGGGATTACCGCAAAGCAATAGCACCGCAGCAAGGTTTCTCGCAGCCCCGCTGGTGACACGGATTTCTAGCGAGTGTTGGAATTCCGCGATGGCATCCTGACGGCGGCCCATCTTCAAAAGGGTCAAAGCCATGTCATTATGAGCCTCTGCATTTGAGGGGCGGAGACGGATCGCCTCCTGGAATTCCCTTAGTGCATCCTGAAGTTTTCCCTGGGCATCAAGCGTGCAAGCATAGTTGTGGCGGGATTTCCAACTGGTCGGATTACATTCAAGTGTCGAGGGGAAGAAAACCTCTCCCTTTGACCACTGGGGAAGCTGAATCAACGTCAGGACGATGAGGAGGATTAACAAAACAAGGGTGGTTGCTTGTGCCACGCGAACGGATGAACCGCAGAGAACCATGGCAAAGGCCAGGGCAGGCCCCAACATGGCCAGATAGAGATAATGGTCACTGACCGTGGAAACGACCTGAAAATTAAAGGGAATGAGTCCCAGAGTCGGAAGCACCCCAAGCACAAGTAAGGCATACGGCAGGAGATAAATCCGGAAACTCTTCACACAAAGCAGGATCGCCGCAAGAAGGACGGGGAAAACCCAACTCCAATAAAGAATCCCCGCATCCAAGATTGAATTCGGAGAGCGCCCGTAGTCGGCGCATAGGGCTGCAGGGTAGAAAATTTTCCCGAGATAGAAAGCGATCGCATCGAGGGCGACAAGAGGCCTCGCCCAGATCGGCACCAACGAGCGGGCAAGTTCGGCGGCGGGTTGTGACTTGGAGGTCAGCACAACCGCAATAAGAGAGAGGAAAAACCAGGGAACCAGGGAGAACAACGGCGTCAAGCGACGCCCTCGCAAGAGGAGCAACCATCCTCCGCAAAGAAGTGCCAACCCTGGGGTGACGACACTTCCCGGCTTGGATCCGAATGCTAGCAATAGGAAAAATGTGGCGGCTGCAAAGCGTGTCCACCTCCATGGCGTCTTGGATGGGGAATCCAGCCAAGCAAGAAAAAGTGCGATGGAGGATAATGAAAAGGCTCCTCCCAGAAGATCTCTCAGGCCGGAGACCCAGGAAACTGATTCCACCTGGATCGGGTGCAGCGCGTAGAGGAGGGCTCCCGCAAGGGATGCATACAGGACCCGATTTTCGGAAACAGGAGATTTTTCATACTTTGCCGTGAATAACCGCCGCAGGATGAAGAACACCATCAGGGATGAGAGAAGGTGCACTGCCAGATTGGCCCCATGAAAAAGCATCGGATTGATGGGGCCGACAGCAATGCTGGTTCCGGCGAAGATTCTGGAAAGAGCAACCAGCGCGGCCCAAACAGTGTATGTAACGGGAATATAGAGTTGTTGGAAAGGCCCCTTCCAAAAGATCCAGACGCTCTCCCATGAAAGCGGTGAATAGAGGGGATTGCGGTGAATATTCGTATCGTCGTCCCAGAAGGGCAGAAACTGAAAGAAGAGGACCTGGCAAAAAACCAAGGCCACGCACCCCAAGAGCGCGGCAATACATGCAGGAAAAAGCCAGGGGGGGGCAACCAGGTGCTGACTGGAATTTTTAGATTTCTTCATGGTGACCTGAAATCCATACCCTTGGAGGGCGGGTGTTGGCGAGCGCCCGTTCATAGGGATCCCCCTCACCCTTTTGATCCTCAAGGACTATAAAATCGGCATTCGCTCCGGGAGATAGCTCGCCCAACCTGCCGGAACGACCGATTGCTGCCGCCGGATTTCTGGTTGCCATCAGCATGAGATCGCGGGGATCAAGCGAAGGGAATGAATCGGCCATGGCACGCATTTCCGAAAACATGTTGAGATCCTGATTGCTCGCCAAACTATCCGTCCCGAGGAGAAGGGGAATGGAAGAATCCTGAAAGAACTTAAGATCAAAGGGCTCCCGATTAAAAAACGCATGGGTTCGCGGACAGTGAACGACAGGATAGCTGCCCGCTGAACGCCTGAGCAGATCACGGTCCTCCTCATCGAGGTGGTTCATGTGAACAAGGATGCTGCCTTTGGGAAGCAACGGGGAGCCTAGCAACATTTGAACCGGGGTTTTCCCAGTGCAATCGTCCATCAAGCGTCCAATGGAATGAAGAAATTGGTGAAGCTCCCCCTCCCCCCGGACAAACATATCCGTCTCCTCCTTTGATTCGGCAAGATGAGTACATAGTGGAATCCGATATTTCTCAGCAAAAAGAGCCGTTAGTTTGTAAAGGTCACTGGAGACAGTATAGGGCGCATGGGGGGATATGCCAAAGCCCTCTCCCCCCTCACCCACCTTCTCAAAGAAGTGGATGGCTCCTGCTAGTGCCTCTGCGGACTGCATTCTACTTCGGATGTCCATCACCTCAAGAAACCACCAGACCCTGACCTTTGATTCCGGCAAAAAAGGAAGCAATTCCGGGAAAGACTCTATATTAAACACCGTGGTGCATCCCCATTTCTTCAACTCCCTCAACCCGGCATCAATGGAATCCAAATAATCCCTCTGATCGAGGGATCTTCTCATCGCATTGAGACGCTGGATCCAGGCGGAGAAGGAACCCTCACCAAAGAGCGCGCCTCTCATCATGGTGTAGTCAAGATGGCAGTGGGCATTCATGAGGCCCGGCATGATGATCACCTCTCCCAGGTCTTCTGCAAATGCTCCGGAATATTCGGCCATTAGTTGAGTCCAAGGGCCGACGTCCAAGATCTCGCCTCCACGAACGGCTAGACCGCCATCTTCGAGAGGCGGTCCGATCATGGAAAGAACGGTCTTCCCACGGAAGAGGCGGGTCTCGAGGGGATCACTCATCGAGGCCTAAGTTTTTTTTGGAAGATTGCCTTTCGCGATCGGGCGGGCCGCAGCGACAACAAGATTACAAAGTTCACGACAGATCAGGGGAATCCTCTCAGAAGGAAGGTCATCCAGTGAAAGCTTGGAGGGGGGAAGGGTCGAGAGAGGTTCCCCGGGCGCTCGATCCCATAGGATCGAACGAAGGCAACCACCGTCGGAAGTGCAGCATTGGGCCACCAATTCACCGGCTTGCTGGGGAGTAAGAAGTTGGGTGATGCGATACATCCCTGTCTGACGGTTGAGCGTTTCGGTCATGCTCGTGGCATGGAGTTTTTTGTTAAGGAATGCGTTCCACAAACCCAATGCCGAGGGATAAAAGTATTCCAAAGCCAGTTCCATCTCCTCAAGACTGGAGAGCCTTAGAAGCCAACCACGGCGTAGATTGGGCGCCGTCTTCAGGGGCCTGAAAACTCCCTTTTCATCATAGCGAGCAATTTCCCTCGCATCGGATGCTGAGGTGTGAGGATTCAGATCCAAACGCTCCACATCGTCACTATGGCGCAGAGAGTAATCATTTCCGAGCAGGATTTGACCAATCAACAGGCGGCCAGAATCAAGACAATACCTAAGCAAGATCCGGTTCTGGTAGGAGTGCGAGGCATCTGACATGAGACAAGCCCCCGCTGTGATTCCTACCGGTGGGTGCGACGTTTCACATGAAGCTTGGCAAGAGAACGCAGCAACGAGGATTGCACCGTCGCAAGCTCCTCACCGGAAAGAGTCTTCTCGGTCATCGCTTTACGGGCCCTTTCCACAGCCTCCTCAGCGGCTTTTTCATCAATTTCAGAATCGGACTCAGCCATGTCTGTCATGACGGAGACCCGATCGGGAAGAACTTCAAGGAACCCTTCCCCGACAGCCAGAAAGATATCCCCCGAGGGCGTTGTGACATGGAGTTCCCCGGGATGAATCTGCGTCATCAAGGGCATGTGTTCCGGAAGGATGCCAAGATCCCCATCTACCCCGGGCGCGGTCACCATCAACGCCTCACCCGAAAAGATGCGCGCTTCAGGTGTGACTATCTCGAGGTTCAGAGTGGGCATGTCAGGAATTCTTGGATGCGGCGACAACCTGGTCGATTCCGCCCTTCATGTAGAAGTCTCCCTCTGGAACCTCGTCCATCTTGCCCTCAAGAATCTCCTTGAAGCCCCGGATGGTGTCCGCGATCGCAACATACTGTCCCTTGGAGCCGGTGAAAATTTCGGCGACATGGAAAGGTTGACTTAGGAAACGCTGGATTTTACGGGCACGATAAACGGTTAACTTGTCCTCGGGAGAGAGCTCATCCATACCAAGAATCGCGATGATATCCTGCAGATCCTTGTAACGCTGGAGGACCTTTTGGACACCCCGTGCAACCCCATAGTGCTCTTCGCCGACGATTTCCGGGGCGAGGGCCTTGGAGGTCGAGGCGAGAGGATCGACCGCGGGGTAAATACCCAACTCGGCGATGGATCGCTCGAGAACGATCGTTGAATCAAGGTGGGCAAAGGTGTTCGCTGGGGCGGGGTCCGTAAGATCGTCGGCGGGAACATACACAGCCTGGAACGAGGTGATGGATCCATCCTTTGTGGATGTGATTCGTTCCTGAAGATTACCCATTTCCGCGGCGAGCGTGGGTTGGTAACCAACAGCACTCGGTGTGCGGCCCAGGAGGGCGGACACCTCGGAACCAGCTTGGGAAAAACGGAAGATATTATCGACGAAGAGAAGGACGTCCTGATGCTTCTCGTCGCGGAAATACTCGGCCATGGCAAGTGCTGTCAATGCCACACGAAGGCGGGCTCCGGGAGGTTCGTTCATCTGGCCGTAAACAAGACCGACTTTCGAGCCCTCCTCAAGAAAGATAAAGTTACCATCTTCATCCTTGATCGGATGACCCTTTTCATCCTTCTTAACGGCGATAACACCCGACTCGATCATTTCACCATAAAGATCGTTACCCTCGCGTGTACGCTCGCCGACACCGGCAAAGAGGGAGTATCCACCGTGCCCCTTTGCGATGTTGTTGATGAGTTCCATGATGACAACGGTCTTTCCGACACCGGCACCACCGAAGGCGCCAGCCTTTCCACCCTTGGTGAAGGGACAGATGAGATCGATGACTTTGATACCGGTCTCAAGCACCTGGGACTTTGTGTCCTGATCAACAAGCGGTGGCGCATGCCGGTGGATGGGAAGGTATTTGTCGGCCTTAACAGCACCGCGCTCGTCGCACGGTTCCCCGAGGACGTTGAATATACGGCCGAGAACACCCTCACCCACAGGCACCGAGATCGGCTTGTCGAGGGAGCGAACTGGCATTCCCCGCTTGAGACCCTCGGTTGAGGACATGGCGATCGCGCGCACCCAATTCTCTCCAAGATGCTGTTGGACCTCAAGGGTAACTTTTGAAGGCTTGCCGTCAATGGTGTAATCAACCTCCAGGGCGTCGTAAATCTTGGGAAGTTTGCCCTCTTTGGTGTTGAACTCGGCATCGATGACTGGGCCGATGATTTGAACGATGGTGCCTGTATTGCTCATGATTTTTAGTTGGGGTTGTTGAATGATGAAGGGCTGGTTGTCTCAGGGTTCGTGATGACCTGACGGCTAAGCAAGAGCCATCTGGGCAGTCGTGATCTCAAGAAGTTCCGTCGTGATACTGGCCTGGCGGGCCTTGTTGTATTCGAGAGTGAGATCCTTAACGATGTTCTTGGCATTATCCGTCGCACTCTTCATTGCGACCATACGCGCACTCTGTTCGGAGGCCCGTGCTTCTAGGATCATCTGGAAGACCGTGAAGTGAAAATAGTAGGGAAGGATCGCATTGAGCACCTCATCGGCATCGGGTTCAAAGAGGAATTGTGAACCGGAGGATTTGTCGTCGTGATCGATCCCGGAGGCTTTATCCTTGGAAATCGGCAAGAGCGACAAAAGAACGGGTTTCTGCGTGAGGGTGTTCACGAATTTCGGATAGAGAACCGAAACCTCGTCAACTTCTCCTGAGAGGAACTTCTCCAAGCAAAACTTTGAAACAGCCTTTGTCTGAAGGAATGTTGGACTGTCGGGGAGCAAAAAGTCGGCGATCATATCCCGGCCGGTCCTTGCAAGAAAGGAGGACCCTTTTTTACCGGAGGAGACAAAAACGGTGCTTTTGGAGTCCAGGGATGCTGCTTCGCGCAGAACGTTGGTGTTGAGAGCACCGCAGAGCCCCTTGTCCGAAGTCACCAACAGAACGAGCTTTTTCTCTACCGGACGTGATTCCAGAAGAGGGTGATCAGCTTCACTGACCAGATCCCGAAGAGAGACAAGCACCCGGTTCAGCACCTCGGAATAGGGATGTCCGGCAAGGGCTGCCTGCTGGGCCTTGCGCATCTTGGAGGCCGCGACCATCTGCATCGCCTTGGTGATCTGGGCGGTGTTTTTGACCGACTTAATTCGCCTTCGGATGTCACGTGTATTGGGCATGGCTTGCTAGGGCAATTCGTGTTGAGCGATTAGCGAAAGATGACCTTGAATTCATCGACCGCCGTCGTGAGATCCTTTTCGAGCTCTGCATCGACAGCTCCCTTGGTTCGGATGCTCGTCAGGATGGACTCCTTTCGGGTATTCATGAATTGGGCGAGTTGATTCTGGAAATCCTTGACGCGATCAACGGGGATCGCATCGTAATATCCCTTCTGCATGGCCCAAAGGATAGCGACCTGGAGTTCGACGGCCTGGGGATTGTATTGCTGCTGTTTGAAGAGCTCAACGATTCGCTGCCCCCTGTCGAGTTGCGCTTTGGTGCGCGCATCCAGATCACTTCCGAACTGGGAAAAGGCAGCGAGTTCCCGGTACTGTGCAAGGTCGCCCTTGAGTTTACCAGCCACCTGCTTGGTGGCCTTGATTTGGGCGGCTGATCCGACTCGGGACACCGAAAGTCCCACGGAGATAGCCGGACGGATTCCTTGATAAAAGAGATCTGTCTCGAGATAGATCTGCCCATCGGTGATCGAGATCACATTCGTGGGAATGTAGGCAGAGACATCACCTGCCTGTGTCTCGATGATGGGAAGCGCTGTGAGAGATCCGTTTCCAGCCTTGGTGCTGAGACGGGCAGAGCGTTCCAGCAGGCGGCTGTGGAGATAGAAAACATCACCTGGATAGGCTTCACGACCAGAGGGGCGCTTTAGGAGCAGGGAAACCTGACGATAGGCAACGGCATGCTTCGAGAGATCGTCGAATACGATCAGGGCATCCATTCCATTGTCCATGAACCACTCACCCATGGCAGCCCCTGCAAAGGGTGCAAGATATTGATTGGTTGCGCTGTCAGATGCCGGTGCCGAGACAATAATCGTGTCACGAAGTGCATCGTTGGACTGAAGGATATCGACCACGCGTGCAATATTTGCGTTCTTTTGCCCAATTCCCACATAGATGCTGTAGACGGGACGGAAAGAGGGGGTGCCGGAGGCCTCGCCCACACGGTTGATTTTGGCCTGATTAATGATGGTGTCGATTGCGATTGTGGTCTTGCCCGTGGCGCGATCTCCGATGATGAGTTCGCGCTGTCCTCTGCCGATGGGAATCATTGCGTCCACGGCCATGATGCCCGTGGAGAGAGGTTGACTCACGCTCTGGCGCTGAATAATTCCAGGCGCAATCTTTTCGACCGGATAGAATTTCTTGGACTGGATCGGACCCTTTCCATCAATGGGTTGTCCGAGAGAGTCAACAACCCTTCCAAGCAGTTCCTTGCCAACCGGAACCTGAAGCAGACGTCCCGTGGTCTTGACCTCATCACCCTCCGAGATGGATGTATAGTCTCCGAGAATGATGGCTCCGACCTCGGTCTCCTCAAGGTTAAGGGCCAATCCATAAATCCCCCCGGGGAATTCAAGCATCTCGTTGAGCATGACGCCTCCGAGTCCTTCAATACGGGCGACACCGTCTCCGATCTCACGAACGATTCCAACGTTGGATTTGATAACGGATGCGTTCGAGAGTCCGTCGATCTTAGCTTCAAGTTCTTGCAGGAGGTTGCTCATAGATTATTGGTATTAAAGGTGAAAGGTATTGGTATGGGGTGTTTGCGGTTAAAAAAACAGGTCAGGATGCCAGTGCGTTGAGTCGGGACACCAGGGTGGAGTCCCAGACTTCGCTACCAAGTCTGATACGGGACCCCCCGATAAGCGAGGGATCCACTTTGGTCTCAAGGGTAACTGAACCTCCGTCCCTTTTTTCTAGGGACTTCAGGATAGCCGTGAGTGTCGATTCATCGATGGGCACCGCACTCTCGACAACGGCATGATGTTTGTTGAGTTCAAGACGAACTAACCGGGTGAACTCCCTGAGAATTTGAAGGGTATGCCGGGGGGAGGATTTGACCAGCAAATCGACGATACGCAGTGACGTCTCAGAATTGGGACGGCCCGTGGAATCCAGAGAGGAGTCAAAAAGACTCCTTGCCTTGCGCCGAGCTTCTTTTGGGATCTGCATCGTCTCGTTAGAAGGAAATCAGGCGGCAAGATCGCTTAGGGCATCCTTGCTCAGCCGGTTCTGATCTTCCGATGTCAGGATTTTTCCCGCAACCTTGGCGGTGGTCTTGATAACAAGGGAGACCATCTCGCTCTTCACCTCATCAATCATACAATTGCGTTCCGAGGTGATCTCATGACGGGCACGCTCGACGATTGCGGCCGATTCCTTGACGGCTTTTTCCATTTCCCTCTGGGAAAAGGCCTCGTTATTTTTACGGGACTCCTCGATGAGTTGCATGGCATCGTCATTCGCTTTGCGCAGAACTTCCTGATAACGAAGTTCCGCCTCGGCCAATTGCTTCTTGATCTTCTCGACATTAAGCTGCCCCTCCTCAATACGCTTCCGTCGCTCCTCAAGGATCTTGAGCAATGGGGTGAAAGCATACCGGTTCAGGACAAAGTAGACGATGAGAAAAAGAATCAACTGGGCGATGAAATGCGGCCAATCGACTCCGAACTGACTTAAAATTCCTTTTTCCATCTGCAGTGAGATTCTCCCGTTAAAAATTGTTTGGATTGTAGAATGTCTTTGGACGACGTCCTCGTTCAAGGACGCCGTCCAAAGGAGGCTTACTTGCCTTGGAAGGCAAAAATCAACCCGAAGATCGCAATGGCTTCAGCCAATGCGATCGTGAGAATACCTATCATGAGAACCTTGGGAAGGGTGCCGGGATTGCGACCGATCGCCTCCACCATGCGCGCGCCGATGAGACCGATGCCGATGGCTGATCCGGCTCCAGCGACACCTAGGGTGAAACTACCGGTAATGGTATTGGCCGAAGTAAGTGCTTCGGCAAGTATGTTGATGAGCATGTTTTTGTGGTTTGGTTGGTGTTGTTTTTTGGCACCGTCCACGTCCTGCATGGTCCCGTTGCTCAAAAGTCTTTTTAAATCTTTCTTAATGTTCTTCGTGTGTTGTCGAGAGTTGGAGATAAACAATGATCAGGAGCGTAAAAACCATGGCTTGCAGGAATCCGATCAGCAATTCCAGAAAGTAAAAAGGGATAGGGACAATACAACTCAACACAGAGGTCAGCCATCCGGGGCAATGGAACAGGTGTCCGATGTTGATCATCGTTGCCAGCATGTTCTCACCGGCAAAAATGTTTCCGTAGAGTCGAAGAGACAGGGAGACAGGACGAACAAGGATCGACACGACTTCCAAAACACCTACGAAAAGGAACAAGGGCACCAAGAAAAATAGAATGGGCCCGGTCATTCCTCCCTTCACCCCGAAAAGTTCCTTGATGAATGCGACAGGTCCAGTGATCTGCATCGTCCAGTAAAACCAAAGGATCATTGAGACAACCGACATGGCAATCGTCATGTTCATATCGGCAGTGCCGGGACGAAGCAGCGGGGACTGAATGCTGCTCAGGGAAAGAAATCCATCCTTCACGCCCCAACCGATACTACCAACTCCGGGGAGAAGACCGAACCAGTTCGAGATCAGTATAAAAATGAAAAGTGACCCTAGGAGCCCAAACGACTTGCGGGTCATCTTGTCACCGAGGATCCCCTCAACGGCGCCGAAGAATCCCTCCACGACCGCTTCCAGAAAATTCTGCCCCGGGCCTGGAATGATGGCGATTTTTCGGGTGCAGGAACGGACCATCCAGGTGATCAATCCGAGGACGATGGCGGTCACAAGAATCGAATTGGTCAACCATGCCAAAAACGAGTGCGTCAAAAACTCGGGAGTTTCTGCCGAGAGTTCGGCGCTTGCGATCAGTGGAAGAGTGAGAAACATGAAAACTAGGTGAGAATACTTGGTAGATTCTTGGAAAAATAGAGAAGGATCAAAAAGGACGAAAGCTCACCTTGCAAGCGCCATTTTTTTGAAGGTTTCATTAAAAAACTCAAAACGGCTTGCCCTTAGGAGTCTACGAAAAATATTTCAGGATGCGCTTTTGCCGTGCTCGGACCCCTTTTTGAAAAATCCCTTGAGTTGGGGTTCCGAACGGAAGGGATCAAAAGCCGGATCTTTCAAGATCTCACGAAAGACAACGTCATCGTAACAATCCCTCGCGCGTTCCAGAAACTGAAGGCTATCAGTGAGATTTTTTAACTGCATGGAGGAGTAGGCTGCTTCCAGGGCCTGCTCCCCGGTCATGGCGGTGATTTCGGAGAGGGAGTGCCCGGATTTCGAAGGCTCGCTTTGGAGTCGCGAAAGCCCCTCCTTGGCAGAGAGCAAGGAAAAGCCAGCCCGTGAATCGGCGCGAAGGGCTCCCCTGCGGAATTTTTCCATCGCGCTTTTGTAGGCTCCCTGCGAGCGGAGCAATTCTCCCCAAAGGCTGTAGACTTTTGAATCGGAGGGATGCGATGCGGCATATTTTCGAAACGAGCTTTCCAAAGTATCAATAGGTGCCGAAAACTGCGGACCTCGATCGGTTGAAACTTTTTCCCTGTTGAAGTTGATCATATCTAGGAGAAGAATGGCCTCAGAGCTCATCTCGTTCTTAGTGACAGCGCGCTCGGCAGCCTCATGGGCAAGTTGGGTCTCATCGGAAAGGAATGCGGCCTCTGCAACCAGGTAATCAAGTCCGAACAATGGTTGCTGGCCCTGGGCATTTTGAAAACCGATCATTGCCTTGTGTGAATCCCCCACCCTTAGAGCTTCAAAAGCAGCATCCATCTGGGCCATGACCTCGGAAGTGGGAAGGACTTCGTCATTGGAAGCAACTTTGACCACGACCTGTCGCGTCTTCCATTCTCTTCCGATCAGGAAACCAACAATCAAGGAAGAAACAACGGAGACAATCAGGAGAGAAACAACAAGAAGGGACTTTCTTCGGGATGCCTGTTTTTTCCTGCTAGGCCTCAGGTTTGAAGACGTTTTGTTTCGGTTGTGGTTCTTATCCCTTTCGGAGTGGGAGCTACGGCGGCGACGCGGTTGGAGATCCGGCTCGGAGCCAACCTGCTGCGGCACTGGTTCAAACACGCCGGATTCATTGCTAGCGTCACTCGACATAAGAGCATGGTCCTTGATCGGAGGTATCTGTTCATCTTGCATTCGTTTACGGAGCAAAGTGTATAACGGAACCGATTGCAATGCAGTTTGGAAAGTTTAAATCCTGGGTCCTGTGAGATTTTTTTGTTTCCTCTTCCCTGCAGGTCGCACAAGCGAGTAAAACCTTGAGGCTCAAATTAGAGGTCAGCCATCAGCGCAACCCTCCCATCACAATCAACAAATCCACAATACATCCATTCTAACATGAACAAGATTCCCAAAGTTTTTGTCGCCGATCCCATTTCAAGCCGCGGAGTCGAAGCCTTGGCGGAGGGAGGCGTTGTCGAGGTGGTTGTCAAAACTGGCCTCAAGGAGGATGAGCTTATCAAGATTATCCCGGATTTCGAGGGCCTTGTTGTCCGCAGCCAGACGAAGGTAACACCGGCTGTTTTCGAGGCGGCAAAGAACCTCAAGGTCGTCGGTCGTGCAGGTGTGGGAATTGACAATGTGGATGTGGAAGCCGCGACAAAACACGGCGTCATCGTCATGAATGCTCCTGGTGGAAACACGATTTCCACGGCGGAGCATGCCTTCTCGCTCATGCTGTCCGTGGCCCGCAATATTCCCCAAGCAAATTCCAGCATGAAGGAAGGAAGATGGGATCGTAAAAAATTCGAAGGTGTTGAACTTTATGAGAAGACCCTCGCGATCCTAGGAATGGGCCGCATCGGGACAGAAGTCGCCCGGCGAGCCATCGCTTTCGGAATGAAGGTCCTCGCGTATGACCCCTATATTTCGGCAAGCAAGGCGAAATTGCTCCAGGTCGAGGTGGTCGAAAAAATCGACGACCTTCTGCCGAGGGCTGACTTCATAACCGTTCACATGCCATTGACCGATGAGACGATGCATATGATCGGCGCCAAGCAACTCCCCCTGCTAAAAAAAGGAGTCCGGATCGTGAACTGCGCACGTGGCGGCCTCATTGACGAGGATGTGCTGGCCGAGGGGCTGCGCAGCGGCCAGATTGCGGGAGCGGCCCTCGATGTTTTCGAAGTGGAGCCGCCGACAGCTGAGTGGCCTCATCGGTCCATCGACACGCTGGTTCTCACACCGCACCTTGGCGCATCCACAGCGGAGGCTCAGGAGTTGGTGGGAATCGAAATTGCCGAGGCAGTTCGGGCAACCCTCCTCCAGGGTGAAATCCGCAATTCCGTGAACATGCCCAACATCGATGCCAAGACGCTCTCGACGCTTGGACCTTGGATTGAACTCGGCAACAAGCTGGGACTCTTCCTCGCCCAGATTGCCCCGAAAAGGGCGGAGAAGCTTTTCATCCGGTATAGTGGGAGGATTGTCGACCTCGATCTGACAGCCGTCACCAGGGCGCTGGCAACCGGTTTTCTCCGCCACATCCACGGGGACGAGGTGAATCAGGTCAATGTTCCCGCGATCCTCCGCACGCTCGGGCTTGAGATCGTGGAAACCCGCCAGAGTGAAACCGCGGAATTCACCGATCTGATCGAGGCCATCATCGAGATGGATGGCGTCACCGCCTCCGTCGGTGGAACACTCTACGGATCGAAGCCAAGGGTCGTCACAATCAACGGTCGTTTCGTCGAGGGAATTCCCTCTGGAACCCTGCTCCTGCTTGAGAATCGCGATCGCCCCGGAATCGTGGGACACTTGGGAACATTGCTCGGAGGCAACAAAGTAAACATTGCCGGTATGTCCCTGAGCAGGAACGAGATTGGCGGCCAGGCCCTCACGCTCCTCAATCTGGATTCCGTTCCGAACGACGAACTTCTAGCACAGGTGACTTCGGATCCCGACATCTCCTCGGCGAGGGTCATTCGACTCTAATTGCGGCCAGGTCAGATCATCGATCCGATAAAACAACAAGGTTTAGCCCGATGACTTGCACCCCTCCCCTGATCTTGGCCGGGGATCTTGGGGGGACGAACTTCAGGGTCGCCGTTTTTCGTGGCGACCCGGAAATGACCAAGGTTCATTCCGCTAAGTTCCACAGCACGGATCACGGCTCTGTGGAGGAGATGGTTCATCTCTTTCTGAGTGGGATCACCCTAGAAGCTCCCTTATTGGCGGCTTCATTCGGAGTGCCCGGACCCAATGTCCATGGCGTCGTCAAAGCAAGTAATCTGGGATGGGAGATCAACATCAAGGCTCTGCCGGAAAAACTTGGGATCCCTCATGTCTCCGTGCTCAATGATCTGGAGGCGACCGCCTACGGTTTATCCGCACTAGGTGAAAACGATTTTGCAGTTCTTCAATCAGGCTCGGGTTTTTGCATGGGGAATCAATGCGTCATCGCCCCGGGCACCGGACTTGGAGAAGCGGGGTTATTCTGGGATGGTACCCGTCATACTCCATGGGCCTGCGAGGGCGGGCATGCCGATTTTGCACCGACCGACGAACTTCAGCACGAGTTACTGAAATACCTCCGAGCAGAATATGGAAGCGTCAGCTTTGAACGCGTTGTTTCCGGCATGGGCATCAAGAATATCTACAGGTTTTTGCGTGATACGGGACGAGGCGTAGAGAGCGCCGAGGTTGCCAGGGAAATGCTGACGGATGATGCCGCGGCAGTCATCGACCGGCATGCAGCGGACAGTTCCTGTGACCTTTGCAGGGCGACGATGGATCTCTTTGTCCAGACACTTGGTGCGGAATGTTCGAACATGGCCCTCAAGACAATGGCCATCGGGGGAGTCTTTTTGGGAGGGGGCATCCCCCCAAAGATCATCGAGTTGCTGAGGCGTCCCCTGTTTCTCGATAACTTCCTGGAGAAAGGACGTCTCCGTCCACTTCTTGAGACACTTCCGGTCAAGGTCGTTCTGAATGACGAAACAGCCCTCTTGGGCGCGGCAAAAAACGCCCTCCGAATTCTTGAAAAAACTGTTTAGTCACCCTGCGGAAACAAGCGGGTGTTGGAGCTAACCGAGGGCGGTCAGTAAGAATTTTACGGCCTTGGTCAGGAGTTTTGAAACCGTGGCGTCGGGATCCGACAGAACCACGGGGACCCCTTGATCGCAGGCGATCCTGACCGCGGGATCCAAAGGCAATCCTCCTAAATAAGGCACTCCAAGACGCGATGATTCGATCGATCCACCTCCGCTCCCGAAAATCTCATGCCTCGTTTCCTCTCCCGGGATTTGAAAGTAGGACATGTTTTCAAGGATTCCAAGAATCGGGACATTGGTTTTCTGAAACATGGAAATGGCTTTGCGCGCATCAATCAGGGCAACCTCCTGGGGAGTTGTGACGATGACGACTCCGGTCAATGCGACCGTCTGGACGATTGTTAATTGGATGTCACCGGTCCCGGGCGGAAGATCCAGTAAAAGAACGTCCAGGCTTCCCCAATTCACATTGCGCAGGAACTGTTGCGTGTAGCGGGTCACCATGGGACCACGCAGAACAGCCGGGGAATCATCCTCAAGAAGCAAGCCCATCGACATGATCTTGATACCATGATGTTCGGGGGGAAGAATTCTCCCCTCGTCGTCTGCCAACGGGCGTTCCTTCGCGCCACACATCAGGGCAATGCTGGGGCCGTAGAGATCGCAGTCGCATAACCCGACGGCAAAACCCTCCCGAGAAAGGGCCGCCGCAAGATTGAGCGATACGGTGGATTTGCCGACACCTCCCTTACCGCTGGCAACGGCGATCACATGGCGCACCCCGGGGATCGGCGTCGGTCCTTGTCCCGATGACTGGACCGGTGCCTGGACATCCACAAGAACCCGCGCTTGGGGACTGTCGGGCAGGGATGCAATCACCCTGATCACGCGATCCCGCAATTCCCGGGCTACGCCCGTGTCATTGGTGGCGATCACAAGCTGCACTTCAATCTCAGAACCGATCTTGATACCTCGGACAATCCCGAAGGAAACAATGTCGCGGGTGAAACCCGGATACGGGACTTTCGAAAGAGCAAGACGGATCGCATCTTCTGTGGGGACATTCTTCATGGGTGTTCTGAATCAGTAGGATTTTCGCAGATGACTTGGCAGGATACCGAGCTGCTCACGGTATTTTGCAATCGTGCGCCGCGCAACCTTGAGCCCCCGCTGAGATAGACTTGAAACGATGTCCTGATCGCTGAGGGGGGACTTTGGCAGCTCATGATCGATCAGTTCGCGGATCGCCTCTTTCACCACCTGGTTGCTGACCGAAGTCCCGTCGGAATTTTGAAATCCCGGGGTGAAAAAAGATTTCATTTCTAACAAACCTTGGGGTGTTTCCATGAATTTTCCCGATACGGCCCTGCTGACCGTCGTGACGTGAAGTCCCACAGCATCGGCAATTTGCGCCATAATCAGGGGGCGAAGAGCCTCTTTTCCCCTTCGGAAGAATTCTTCCTGTCTCTCGACAATCTGGTTTCCAATGGCAAGCAAGGTCTGCTGGCGCTGTTGGAGACTCCTCAAGAAAACCCGCGCACCCCTGATCTTATCACGGAGGTAGAGGAGGAGTTCCTCGTTTTCCCCGCGAGTTGCAAGCATCTCCTTGTACTCACCGCTGATCCTGAGCCTGGGCAATTCCTCCTCGTTGAGACGCACCACGAAGTGATCACCCTCGGGAAGGACCATGAGATCGGGGATCACTCCCTGCTCATCAGTCTCGGCAAAAGGTCTTCCCGGTTTTGGCTCCAGGGTCGCTATGAGACGCGCAGCAGCGGCCACATCGTCCAGCGGCACCCGGATTGCCTTGGCGATCTCATCGAATCGGTGCCGCGCCAACTGATCCAGATGATGTTTCAGGATTCTGGCCGCCAATCCGTTACCCTCCCCCCTACGTGCAAGCTGAAGGCAAAGGCAGTCCGCGAGATCGTGGGCAGCCACTCCCGCGGGTTCAAACTGCCGGACCTTCTCGAGAACTTTTTCCAGTTGATTCGGAAGGACAGGGATCGACGAGGCGAGATCATCTGGCGAGATCCGCAGATAGCCATCATGATCAAGATTTCCCGCAATGGCCTCAACGATGATTAATTCGCTTTCGGGGTATCCGGCCGCCTGGGAAATCACCGCCTCCCGAAGTGTCGGGCGAGAAGTCTGGGAATCGAAAAGAAACCGTCTGCGCTCCTCGTCTTCGGAGGAAAAGGAACCGGAAGATACCGAACCGGATTGGGGCATATACTCCCTCCATTCTTCCTGAAGGGAGGAAATGCGCAGGTCTCTGCGGTTCGCCTCGTCCTGAACGTCGGAAATCTCCTGAGGATCGGCAGTCATGCTTGAGGGCCCCATCTCCTCCAAGACAGGGTTGGATGCCATCTCGGAGGCGACCAATTGACGAAGTTCGGCCACGGGAGTCTGCAGCAACTGCAGGCTTTGCTGCATTTGCGGCGAGAGAGCCTGCTGTTGGGCAAGACCTGCGATGAACTCCATTCCGACCATTCCTCAAGGGGAATGCTCAAAGAGAAGATATGCAAGCAACTTTTAGGCCAAAAATATATTTGAGACTATATCCTTCCATATTCCTGCAAAGAAAAGGGAAAGAAAGCTCTAGAGAGAGCCGCAAAAACCATAATCAACCCCACGCAGGGATCTTTACCATTGGGAAAAAAGATCCCCTTGAACAGAGTCAGCAATAGAAGTGCATTCAGATTTCTTTCCCACGCTTTTTTTGCGGCTCTTAGACCTTGGAGGATCGAACGTCTGCTTCCATTGTTTCTGAACATCCTTGATCAGTTCATTGGCTCTCTTGAAATGTTGTTTTTTTCGATTGAGAGCGATGGATGGGATCAATCTGAGTGCTTTGCGCGCCCTCTCCACCCTGGCCTCCGTAAGTTGACCACGAAGGCGCCAGTGGCCACCCTTCGTCGTATAAACTCCAATGATCTTCCCATCTTCTGCATACCGTCTCAACTGTCTATCCGAAATGCCAAGCTTGGATGCCAATATCTTAAAAGTGGACATGTGCGGAGAAAATAAACAGCTAGAAAAAGCCGAACTTATGATCAAGAAAAAACTGACAAGAAAAACAAAATCTATCGTTAGTTAAGGAGACGTAAAACCGAGATGTTTTTCAAAGGCCGCCAAGGTCTCCTCGCTAACATGATGCTCAATACCCTCGGCATCAGCCCGGGCCACGCTGGGAGAGATACCGAGGGCCTCCAGGAAGGCGATCACCGTTTCATGTCTCTTCTTCACCTGAGCGGCAAGCAGACATCCCTTCTCCGTTAAAAAAATCGATCGATACGGCTCCGTGGTCACCAATCCATCACGCATCAGTCTTTCCACCGTGCTGATGACGGTGACATGCGTCACTCCAAGACTTCTTGCCAAATCGACGGCGCGCGCCTCCCCCCTGAGTTGGATCAGGTCGGCGATAGCTTCCACATAATCTTGAGCGCGTTCCTGAGCATGCTGCTCCCGAGTCAATCTCTGATAGTCGGCGGTCTGTTCAATGAGGGAAGGAGAGGACTCCTGCTTCGCAGGTGACAGAGTGTTGGTTTTAGGATGCTTCAAAAGATTAAAAGCGGGGATTATGATTCGGTCATAGCCCATCTCGGGGCGATCGCGGAGCATTTTTTATGAAATATAGTCATGGCGGCATATTGTAGCCAATGCTACGTTTCACTAATCCGAGGGATATTTACCGCGCCAATGAAAGAAAGATATCATCTGAGACTCCCTGCCCCGGAATCTCTGAAGGATCTACCAATCAGTAAGGAAGATCTCAAACGCGCCGAAGATCGCCGTGATGTGAAGCGTCACCGCGAGGAACGTCGACCCATCAAACTCTTCTGGCTTCTTCTGGGACCCGGCATCCTTGTCATGCTCGGCGAGAACGATGGTCCGAGCATGATCTCCTACGCCACGACGGGAGCAACCTACGGAGTCGGGTTCTTCCTGCCGTTCATCCTCCTGACATTCGCCATGGCTTATGTTGTCCAGGAGATGACTGTGCGATTGGGAGCAGTCACCAAGAAGGGACATGCGGAACTTATCAACGAACGATTTGGAAAATTCTGGGGATGGTTTGCCATGGGTGACCTCGCCTTCGGGAATTTACTCACCCTGGTCACCGAATTCATAGCGATTCGCGCCGGCTTGGGATTCTTCCACGTTCCTTCAGCCCTCTCCGTGTTTGGCGCCTTTCTCATCATTGTCGGGGCGGTGGCCACCCAGCGATACTGGACCTGGGAGCGCATTGTCCTGAGTTTCGCCGTCTTCAATCTGATCTTTATCCCGGTAGCGGTTCTCGCCCACCCGGTCCCGACTCAGATCGTGAAGGCCTTCTTCTCCTGGGGACCTATCCCCGGCGGAGTGAACGCCTCATTCATCCTGCTTGTCATGTCGAACATCGGAGCCACAGTCACCCCATGGATGCTTTTCTTCCAGCAGAGTGCCGTTGTTGACAAGGGGCTCACCCCCACGGACATTTCCCACGGTCGAATCGACACGGCCCTTGGCGCTCTTCTTGCCGCCATTGCTGCCATCGCCACCGTGCTTGCATGCGTTCCACTGTTTACCAGTCACGTGGATGCCTCAAACTTTCAAGGTGCCGATTTTGCCCAAGCCCTGGTTCCTCATATCGGCAGCATAGGAGCTAGCCTTTTTGCTCTCGGCCTCTTTGAGGCGGGCATCGTTGCCGCCCTTACCATCTCCCTCTCCTCGGCTTATGCATTCGGTGAAGTCACAGGAAGATCTGCCAGCATCAACAGCCCGATCAAGGAGAACCTCCCTTTCTACGCCTTCCTCCTTGCCGCGGCTGGCATCGCGGCACTTCTCGTGCTGATTCCACATGCTCCTCTTGTCTTTATCACGCTGATCGTGAACGTCATTGCCGTCCTTGCGATGCCCCCGGCGATCGTGTTCCTGCTCCTCCTGGTCAATGACAAGGAGATCATGGGTGAACATGCCAACCGACCCCTTGGCAACGTCTTTGGCATCGGCGTCACGATCTTCCTGATCCTTGCCGGACTGACCTACGGAATTCTGACCATCTTCCCCCACCTCTTTCCCACTTCATGAAAAATAGGGTCGCCACCTCAGAGACATCTCATCACGACAATCACGCCTGGGTCCATGACGTTTTGGAACCGGATCAACTGGCCGCCGCGAAGCCCCAATTCGGCCGCCGCAAACTGGGGGCAGGCACCCTTTTGCTACTCTGGGTTTTACGCATCTATGTTCTTTTGATGATACTTCTCATCAGCTACCAAGTCTGGAAGGCCTTCCATGCAAAACCCTAGACGCAGAGGTCCTCGGAACCATTACAATAAGAGACATTGAGTCGCAATCTTTAGCACTCCATCCATTCCCGAAGATTTATGAACCTTGCGGAATGCTCATCAGGAAAGGCGCCCTGCACCGGGTATGAATTCCTGGCCTCAGGCGATGGACAGCGTCTTGAGCGATGGGGCGGAGTCACCGTGCTGAGGCCCGAATCGGAGGCTCTCTGGTCCTGGCGGGATCGTGACATCCTCACGCAGGCCCAGGGTTGCTATTCAGGGAATCACGCCACCGGAGGTCACTGGTCCTGGAGGACCCCTCTTCCGGAACCGTGCCTTGTGAAGCGAGGCGATCTGACATTCCTCATCAAACAAACACAATCCAAGCATCTTGGACTCTTTCCCGAACAAGCCCCGAACTGGGACTGGATCACGGACCGGATTCGCAGTTGCGAGACTCCGGAGAATCCTCCCAAAATTCTTAATCTGTTTGGTTACACGGGAGCCGCCACCCTTGCCGCCGCAGCCTCGGGCTCCTCTGTGACCCATGTCGATTCTGCCCGCGCCATGGTCTCCTGGTGCTCTGAAAACGCCCGCCTCTCGGGATTGGATGACAAGCCTATCCGTTATCTTGTCGAGGACTGCCTCACCTTCCTCCAGCGCGAACTTCGCAGGGGAAACCTCTACGACGGAATCATCATGGATCCACCGACCTTTGGCCGGGGAAAAAACGGGAAGATCTGGAAACTTTCCGAGCATCTTCCCTACCTTCTTGATACTGCCCAGGAACTCCTCTCCGATCAGCCGGTTCTTCTTCTCCTCAACACCTACGGTGATGCCATTAATTCCTTTGGCGGGGGCATTCCGGAAACGGTGATCAAAAAACGATTCGAACGCATCGGCGGTTGCTGCGAAGTGGTCGGACTGAAGCTTGAAGGAAGCCTCGACGGCAGGATCCTACCGTGCGGCACGAGCTACCGGTGGAGCCTTTGAAAAAAGGCCCCGGGAGACTGTGGTGGCTAGGGATGAGTCATCTCCCGGGCAACGACCCATTGGTCGAACTGCTCAGAAGTCAGAAACCCGAGGGCTAGTGCTGCGCTCTTCAAACTGGTCTTCTCCTTGTGGGCCTTCTTGGCGATTTGAGCCGCTTTGTCATAGCCGATGTGAGGGTTCAGAGCGGTGACAAGCATCAAGGAATTCTCAACATAGCCTGCAATGGTCTCCCGATTGACTTCGATCCCGACGACGCAATGATCGGTGAACGAACGGCAGGAATCCGTGAGCAAGCGGACGGAATGGAGAAAATTATGGATGATGACGGGTTTAAAAACATTCAACTCAAAGTTGCCCTGAGAGGCGGCGATCCCGATGGCGGTATCGTTGCCCATGACCTGGACGGCCACCATGGTGACGGCCTCGCATTGGGTCGGATTCACCTTGCCCGGCATGATCGAGGACCCCGGTTCGTTCTCAGGCAGGGAGATCTCCCCCAATCCGCAACGAGGCCCGGAGGCCAACCAGCGCAGGTCATTGGCGATCTTCATCAGGGAGGTCGCAAGCGACTTGATGGCACCCGAGGCGAAAACAAATTCACCGTGCGAGGAGAGAGCCGCAAACTTGTTGGCAGCGGACTGGAACTGATAACCGGTCATCGCCGCCAGGAATTCAGCCACCATAGCGCCGAATTTTGGATGGGCATTGAGGCCCGTTCCCACGGCGGTTCCACCGATGGCGAGTGATTCCAGACCAGGCAGGCTCTCGTGAATGCGAAGCAGGTCCGCATCCAGCATGGCGACATAACCCGAGAATTCCTGCCCAAGGGTCAAAGGGGTTGCATCCTGCAGATGGGTCCTGCCGATTTTGACGATCTCCGTATACTCCCGGGCCTTGATCTCCAGGGCTTCACGCAGATGACTGACCGCCGGGATCAACCGCTCCCTGACCACCGTCACCGCGGCGATGTTCATCGCAGTCGGAAAGGTGTCATTCGAGGACTGGGACATGTTCACGTCGTCGTTGGGGTGGACGGGCTTTTTCGATCCGAGTTCACCACCAGCCAGTTCGATCGCCCGGTTCGAGATCACCTCGTTGGCATTCATGTTGCTCTGGGTACCGCTTCCGGTCTGCCAGATGCGAAGCGGGAAGTGGTCATTGAGATTTCCCGAGATCACCTCATCGGCGGCACTGCAGATTAAGTCCGCCTTCTCGGTTGACAATCTTCCCAGGTCCCGGTTTGCAAGGGCACACGCCTTCTTCAGTTGCCCCAGGGCCTTGATGAGTTCCGGCGGCTTGGTGTCATTGCCGATATCAAAATGGACCAAGGATCTGGCGGTCTGGGCGCCGTAGTAACGATTCTTGGGAACGGCGATCTCCCCCATGCTGTCGGATTCAGCCCTGTGGGTTGCGGGATCAGCGGACTGGCTGGAAGGACTGCTCATTTGGGGAGAAGTTCCGCGACCATCGCGCGCTCCTCCAGAAGCTCGTTCAGAGTGGCCTGGAATTTGATTTTTCCAAACTCCCCGAGATCAACGTCCTGAACGATCGTAGAGATACCGCCGCTCGAGCGGATTGGAAAGGAGCAAATGAGCCCCTCTTCCACCCCGTAGGATCCGTCGGATGCAATCGCGACGCTGTGCCAGTCGTCGGCGGGAGTGGTGGCGCGTAGGGATCGGACGGTCTCAATGGCGGCATGGGCGGCGGATTTCGCCGAGGAGAGCCCCCGGGCCCCGATGATTGCGGCGCCGCGTTGCTGAACATCTTTGATAAAATCACCCTCAAGCCACGCACGGTCAGGGATGTATTTACTGACAGGATCCGAGTTGATCAGAGCATTCTCGAAGTCAGGATAAAGGGTGCTCGAGTGATTTCCCCAGATCGCAAGCCTAGTGATGTCGCGTGAATGGCAACCTGCCTTCTGGGCGAGGGCGCTCTTCGCCCTATTCTCGTCAAGACGGGTCATCGCATGCCACCGACTTTGGGGAATGCCGGGTGCGTTTTTCATGGCAATCAGGCAATTCGTGTTGCACGGATTGCCCACCACGAGAACATTGATGTCTTCGGCTGCGTTCCGTGCGATCGCCTCTCCTTGACCGACAAAAATCTTTCCATTGATGCCGAGAAGATCCTTGCGCTCCATACCGGCCTTGCGGGGCACACTTCCAACAAGCAGGGCCCAGTTCGTCCCATCGAAGCCGTTGTTGAGATTTGAGGTTGCCTCAATGGAATCCAGAAGGGGAAAGGCGCAGTCATTGAGTTCCATGACAACACCCTCCAGCGATTTCATTCCGGGTTCGATCTCAAGAAGGCGAAGAAGAATCGGTTGATCCTCCCCGAAAACCTCACCCGATGCGATGCGGGGAAGCAGAGAGTAGGCAATTTGTCCGGCGGCGCCGGTAACGGTGACAACGAGCGGTGATTTCATGAAATCAGAATCCTAGCGTAACTGGCGTGTCATAGAAATGAGAAAACCCGTTATGCCATCGGGCATAACGGGTTTTCTCGGGCGGGGGGGAAACCCTTAAAAAATTAGAGGGACTCCTTGAAAGCCTTGCCAGGGGTAAGGCGAACGCTCTTGGAAGCCTTGATCTTGATCTTCTCGCCGGTCTTGGGGTTGATTCCGGTGCGGGCCTTGCGGTTCACAACCTTGAAAGTTCCGAATCCGATCAACTGGAGGCTCTTGTGCTTCTTGACGAGACCCTTGATGTTCTCAATGACAGTGGCGACTACCTTTTCGGCATGGGCCTTGCTGATGTCTTTTCCAAGGGACTTCTGAACTGATTCGACGAGATGTTGTTTGCTGCTCATGTTTATTTGTTTTGGGTTGGTTAAGGAACTGCTTGTCGTGTGACCTTGGTCATCCAAAAAAAACCTTCACCTTCTGTCAATACTGATTCTTCATGAACCGAAAAAACATCATGGACCACAACCCCGCTCACAATCCCCTTCACCCCAGCCATCTGGCCTATTTCAAAAGCCTCGTCTCGACACATCTGGACCGGATTCCGCTCGTTGCGAAGACTGCTTATGTGGCGCCAGGAGCCTTTCTTGCGGGGTCGCTCACCGTTGCCTCCCAAGCCAGCATCTGGCCCGGCGCCTCACTCCGCGCGGATATCGCACCCATCGTGATTGGCGAGGAGAGCAATGTTCAGGACAATGCGGTTGTTCATGTGGCCACGGACCTCGGCGTCACGATCGGACGCCGTGTCACCGTGGGCCACAGTGCCATCATTCACGCCTGCACGGTTGGAAACGGATCACTGATCGGAATGGGGGCTGTCATCCTTGATGGTGCCGTGATCGGGGAGAATTGTCTCATCGGTGCGCAATCAACCGTGCTGATGAACGCGGTCATCCCCCCGGGATCAATGGTCGTCGGTTCCCCGGCACGAGTCGTCAGAACCCTGACAGAAGAGGAACAGATGTCCCTGGGGGGGTGGTCGGACCATTATCTGATTCTTTCGCAGGAGTATCGCAGACGCGGGATCATCCATCCTGCATACGCCAGGCAAGGTGATGATGGCGCGGCCGGCCAAAATGCCGCATAGTGGACTCATGAATCCCAAAGACGTGCTCGAGGTTGCGATCAAGGCGGTTGTTCCCACCACGAATGGCAGTGCAGTTTTTATCGGCAATCAGGAAAAGGTCTTTGTCATTTATACCGACCCGCTGGTGGGGAATGCCATCAGCACGCTGATCCAGGGGGACGTCAGGGAGCGCCCCCTCACCCATGACCTGATGGGCATGCTGCTCACCTCACTGGGTGCCAAGGTCGAAAGGGTAATCATCAACGACCTGAAAGGAGCCACCTATTACGGACGCATGATCATCACCGTGGAAAACGAACTCCAGCAACGCAAGGTCATCGAACTGGATGCGCGGCCCAGCGATTGCCTTGCGATGGCGACCCAGCAGGGTTCTCCAATCTACATCACTCGGGCCGTCTGGAACGAGGTCGAGAACATGAGCGAGGTTTTTGAAAAAATGGAACAGTCCCCTTCCCCCGACCAGGTTCCGCACGATGAAGATGGAGATCCTCCAATCAGTGAGGACGCAGGGGAGCCAGGTGATGAGATCAGGTAGTCTCGAACTGCATCTCACTGCTCAAAGTGACCGATTTTCCCCGAATCGACGATCCAATCCCAGAACCGATTTTTGAAAAATCATCCCCAACGCCGTCTTGCCAAGTTCTGATCATCTGCGATCTTAGTGACAATAGAGATAGCCTCGAAAAATAAACACACCGTTCACCCCAATCACAGGAATCCCGACACCCGTATTAATATCATGAGCGATCAAAACACAACACCCTCAGTCACCGAAAAACTTGAGAGCAGCCATGCTCACGCCAAGAAAGCCCTTGATGTAACAACTGCCGCGGCACGTGAAGTGGCCGAAGCTGCCAAGTCCAGCGTGCGCACGGCTTACTCCGCCGGACGTCAGGAACTCGAAGCGGCGGCTCATGATCTCAAGGATGCCGCATTCTCCACCTACGGGGATCTCTCCAGGACATCCAAGGCAAAATACGGCGATCTTTCCGAGCGTGCCGGAGAGCACTATGCAAAGGTGGCTGATCGAGCCGAGGAACTTGCCGCAGAATACAAGGCCCAAGTGGATGATCTCGTCGAACAAGCGGAGGATTACGTCCGCGACAATCCCTTCCATGCCGTGGGAATAACGTTCGCGGTGGGTCTTGTCCTAGGCTTGCTCCTGCGCCGCCGTTAACGGCCATTATTTCGGCCATTGTTTCATTCCTTCCAAAGGAAAGCCTCCTCGAGACCTACTTCTGCCCGTTTTTCCCGGCTTAAAATGACCTATCAATCCGAGCAGTCTAGGTCGTTTCATCAGCCCAATCAGCAAGTTCAACATCCATGAACACCCCCCTCACCGGAGGCATCCCATCCCGACTTTCTGGGTTGATTACGGAACTCCTCCGCCACGTGCTTTCGCTGGGGGCTCTTGCCGCCGAAGAGACCCGCGTTTTGATTCAGCATAGCATCACGGGGGTCCTTGTCCTTATCGTGCTGATCCTGATGCTGGTGATCGCCTATGTGTCGGCCATCATTGCGGTGGTCTCACTCCTTGCGCTGGGATGCGGGTTCGGATGGGTGGCCACCCTTGGTTTGATCTCCCTTTTGCATCTGCTCCTTGCGGGCGGCTGTTATCTCTTTCTCCGCTTGAAAAGCTTCCCTCGTCCCTACGAGGCCACCTCTGCCGAGTTACAACGTAACCTTGAGGCCCTTGGAACCTCCTCCAGAAAAAAGGCATGAACCCGACACAACGTATCGCCGCGCTCCAGCAAACCGTCAGGGAGAGTCGCCTTGGCATAGCCAAGGAATACGAGGGTCTCATGGAGGACCTCGACGTGCAGAAGCGTTTTCAGAATTCCTTCCGTCATCACCCGGTCCGCTGGATCTCGGGAGCCGCCGTGGCGGGACTCCTGACCACCCTGATTCGCTTCAAAGGCTCTCCACAAGGAAAGGAAAAGATCTCCAAGACGATGACCCAAGGGAATCAAAGGAATCCAGCAGATCCAGGGAGCCAAACATCTTTCCCGGGTCCTCTCTCCTCAGGGATCCCTCAGACTTCTGGATGGATGCCGGGCGTCCTACAGGTTGGGAAACTGCTCTTCCCTATCCTTCAACCGATCATCATGGAGTGGATCGGATCCGCCGCCCAATCCGCACTTGCCAGAAAGTCCCGGAATTTCTAAAGCCTCTCAGGCAACTTTAAGGCCGCTTTAACCCCCTACACCCCTTACGTTACGAATGCCGATGGAGATTCCCAAACATGTGGACGAGTATCTCAATCTGGGAAAGGCCGCAGGAGCCTCGGACGTCCACCTAAGCGTCTCGAGTCCGCCCACCTGCCGCCGCTATGGACAGCTCTTGCCTCTCTGGCAGGACGCGCCGTTACTCACCGCCGAGGACACGGAGGCCCTGGTCGCAGGATTCCTCGACGAGCGTCAGTCCGAACAACTCAGGAAGAGGGGCGACGTGGATTTCGCGTACAGCAATGCCATGGGACGTTACAGAACGAGCGTCGTCCGTCAGCGTCTGGGACTTGATCTCGCATTCCGGATCATCAACAGCGACATCCTGACGCTCGATCAACTCGGAATGCCACCCCAGTTGAAGCTTCTGACCCAGTATCAGAACGGCCTCGTTCTAGTGACGGGCCCGATTGGAAGCGGCAAGACAACGACGCTGGCCGCACTCGTCCAAGAGATCAATGCTCACCGCAACGATCACATCATCACCCTTGAGGAACCGATCGAATACCTCATTCCCTCGGCAGAATGCCAGGTCACCCAGCGCGAGGTCCACACCCACACCAAATCCTTCGCCGCCGCGCTTCGGGGAGCCCTGCGGGAGGATCCCGATGTCATCATGGTCGGGGAGATGAGGGATCTGGAGACCATCCAACTCGCTATCTCCGCATCGGAAACCGGTCACCTGGTTCTGGGCACCCTACACACCAGCAACTCCTCACGCACACTCGACCGACTCCTTGATGTCTTCCCCCCCGATCAGCGCGACCAGATCAGGGTCATGGTAAGTGAATCCCTGCGCGGCATCATCAGCCAGCAACTCATCCCGAGAGCCGATGGGAATGGCCGAGTGGTGGCCATGGAGATCCTGATGAATTCTCCCGCCGTTGCCAATGTCATCCGTGAGTCGAAGACCTTCATGCTTCCCGGCATCATCCAGACCGGCAAGAAGGCCGGCATGATCCTCATGGATGATTCCGTCGCCGACCTGTATCGCAATGGATTGATCACCGCCCTGGAAGCCGTGTATCGGGCGGAGAATAAGCCCCAGATGAGAGCCCTCTGTGCAGCCTGACCCCCGATCGGAACCGATATGGCATACATCGATGATTTTTTCAGGGCCCTGGTGGAATACAGCGCCTCCGACCTGCACCTTGCGGAGGGACAGCCCCCGAAAATCCGCAGGCATGGCGAGATCGTCCCGATCCGCGAGGAACCCCTCACGCGTGAAGAGATGGCCTTCATGCTCAGTGAGATCTGCTCCCCTCAGGCATGGGAGAAATTCGAGGCGAACGGCGATCTGGATTTTGCCTACCAGATGGACGAGGAGACCCGCTTCCGTTGCAACTACCTGAAGCAGGCTCACGGTTACGGCGCGGTCTTCCGTCTTATTCCGACAAAAATCCTCACCCTGGAGGAGCTCGGCGTGCCCGAGGTCATCAAGGAGTTCGGCGACATGCGCGGAGGGATTGTCCTAGTCACGGGACCCACTGGCTCCGGCAAGAGCACGACCCTTGCCGCGCTCATTGATTACATCAATACCAACCACGGTCGCCACATCGTCACCATCGAGGAACCCATCGAGTTCGTTCATCGCAACAAGCTCAGCATCATCACCCAGCGCGAGGTCCCGGAGCACACGCCGGACTTCTCGGCCGGACTCCGGGCTGCGCTACGCGAGGATGCCGACATCGTCCTGGTCGGAGAGATGCGCGATCTGGAGACCATCCAACTCGCCCTGACGGCCGCAGAGACCGGCCTTCTTGTATTCGGCACCCTGCACACAAACAACGCCCGCAAGACCGTGGACCGTATGATCGATGCATTCCCTGCCGATCAGCAGGCCCAAGTCCGGACGATGCTCTCCTCCTCGCTCCGGGGAGTGGTGGCTCAACTTCTGCTGAAAAAAGCCGATGGTAGCGGGCGCATTGCCGTCAACGAGATCCTCAAAGTCAACCCCGCTGTCTCCGCAATCATCCGCGAGGGTGCGACCCAGAAGCTCCAGGACGTTATCGTCTCCGGACGATCCGAAGGGATGCAGTTCATGGACGACGCCATCTGGGCCCGGATGCTCGACGGGACCATTGCTCCCCACGAAGCCTACATGAAGGCGATCGACAAGAACCGCTTCAAGGGTGCACTCCCACCCGAGGAAGCCGACTTGGCGAATGCCTCGGGAGGATAAGCCTTGAAAAAGGAGACCCTCCTGCTGATCGATGTCAGTAATTCCTTCACTAAGATCGCCACGGCCCACAACGGAGTCATCGGCCGTGTCACCAAGATACCGACCGCAGAGGTTTCCGCTGAAAGCTTCACCATGTCCAAAGGAAAAGGGAAAGCGGATCGCGCCGTCATCTCCTCCGTGGTCCCGGAGATCGATAACCACCTCTCCCGGTCGCTGAGTTGCCCGACACTTTGGGTGGATTACCGGGTTCCATTCGGAGTGAGGATCAACTATCCCAAACCCTCCTCCATCGGCGCCGACCGCCTTGCCAATGCCGCCGCCGCCGTCGAGGAGGGGAGACTGCCGGCCATCGTGGTCGATTTCGGCACCGCCGTGACCTTTGACGTAATCGACTGGGAGGGATGCTATCTTGGGGGGATCATTGCTCCGGGACTGCCTACTGCGGCAAGCGCCCTCCACGAGAGAACAGCCCTGCTCCCCATGACCCGGATCACCGGGATCACCTCCTCGGTCGGCAAGAGCACGGAGGAGGCGATCCGGATTGGACTGCTTCTGGGGGCCGTGGGACTCGTCAGGGAGGCCGTTGCACGGATCAGGAAAGAGGTTTTTGGTGGGAAGAAACCTTGCGTCATCGCCACGGGCGGGGATTCCGAGCTAGTGGGCAAACTGGCCCTTCAGGATGGCGGGAAGCCAGTGTTTGATCACATCGATCCCCTGCTCACACTCCGGGGGTTATTGGTAATTGGCGGGAAGAATTCCTGAACTCCCCGCCGCCTTTACCTCTTCCCCGTCCCGCTCCTTCAAGGCACTTGCTCCTCTGGTGAGCCCCCCTTAAACTTTTCCGATGGCCCACCAACCCTTCGTCCACCTTCACGTGCACAGCGAATACTCGCTGCTGGATGGCGCGATCCGCATGGAGGCGCTTGTGAAGAAGGCCGCCTCGCTCGATATGCCAGCCATTGCTCTGACCGACCACGGGAACCTCTTCGGGACTGTGGAATTCTACCAGACTGCTGAAAAATACACCAAGGAGGCCGAGAAGAATGGCCTCCTTGGTGTGAAACCGATCATTGGGTGTGAGATCTATGTCGCCCCCGGGTCAATGCATGAGAAGAAGACAACAAACGGGGGGAAGGACGCCGCGTTTCACATGACCCTGCTTGCGGCGAATGATGCCGGTTATCGCAATCTGGTCAAGCTCAGCACCGCCGCCCACCTCGAAGGCTTTTATTACAAGCCCCGTGTGGACCGAGAGCTTCTGGCGAAGCACAGCGAGGGTCTCATTGCACTCAGCGGATGCCTCAAGGGTGAGGTGAACATGGCCCTCACCATGAGCCAGACCGAGAAGGCGATCGAAACGGCGGCGGCCTACCGCGACATTTTCGGAAGGGAGAATTTTTTCATCGAGCTCAGTGACCATGGGATCGAGCAGCAGCGACGGAACCGGAGCGGCCTGATCGACATCGCCCGGGATCTCGATCTCGGACTCGTGGCCACCAACGACGTCCACTTCCTAGAGCGATCCCACCACGAGGCCCACGACGTCATGATCTGCATCGGAACGGGTGCCATGATCCATGATGAGAGGCGGATGCGTTATGTTCCGGAACTCTATTTCAAGAGCGGTGACGAGATGGCGGCCCTCTTCGCCGACCGCCCCGATGCCATCTCCAACACGCTGGCCATTGCCGAACGCTGCAACGCAAAACTAGAGTTCGGACAGTCCAAGTATCCAGACTATCTACCTCCCGAAGGGAAGACCCGCGAGGGCTACCTGCGCGAACTCTCCGAAGAGGGACTCCGCAAGCGTTACGGTGAGAGGGCGATCGAGGATCAGACCATCCGGGATCGCTTCGAATTCGAGCTCTCCGTGCTCTACAAGACCGGATTCACCAGCTACTTCCTCATCGTCTGGGACTTCATCAACTATGCGAAGAGCCGGGGCATCCCCGTCGGACCTGGCCGCGGATCGGCCGCAGGATCGCTGATCGCCTATGTCCTCGGGATCACCGACCTCGACCCCCTGCGTTATGGCCTGCTCTTTGAGCGTTTCCTGAATCCGGACCGAATCAGTCCGCCCGATATCGACGTCGACTTCTGCCAGTTCCGACGGGGGGAAGTCATCGAGTATGTCCGGGAGAAATACGGAAAGATGGCCGTTTCCCAGATTATCACCTTCGGAACTTTGGGAGCTAAGAGCGTGGTGCGCGATGTCGGCAGGGCGCTTGGCTGGAGTTACGGCGATGCCGACCGGATTGCCAAGATGATCCCCAACGAGCTGAACATCACCCTCACCGAGCGAACCAAGGATGGCAAAACAGAGTTGGGAGCCATCGAGAAGAACCCCGAACTCAAGAAGGCCGTCGAGGAGGAGCAGGCCACCGCACAGCTCTGGGGGTATGCCACCATCCTGGAAGGACTTTCGCGCAATAGCGGGGTCCATGCGGCGGGAGTGGTCATCGCCGACCGCGATCTCTCGGAGTATATCCCACTCACCCGGGCAAACGACGGAAACATCGTCAGCCAATACTCCATGGCACCCCTCACCGACCTCGGGTTACTCAAGATGGACTTCCTCGGACTCAAGACCCTCACCGTCATTGATGACGCGGTGAAGCTTATCAGGCGCCAACAACCCGACTTCGATATCTCCGCGATCCCCATGGATGATCAGGCGACCTTTTCCCTCTTGAACCGTGGGGAATCCGTCGGCGTCTTCCAACTCGAGTCCGGAGGCATGACGGCCACAGCCAAGCGCTTCCAGATCGAACACTTCACCGACATCATTGCACTCATCGCCCTCTACCGCCCGGGACCGATGCAGTTCATCGACGACTACATCGAGCGCAAGCGTGGTCGCAAAAAGATCGAATATGCCCACCCCCTCCTTGAGAAGATCTGCTCGGAGACCTACGGCATCATCGTCTATCAGGAGCAGGTCCAGCAGGCCGCCAGCGCCCTTGCAGGATACACGCTCGGACAGGCCGACCTCCTCCGCCGTGCCATGGGTAAGAAGGATATGTCCAAGATGGCCAAGGAGCGTGAGGTCTTTGTCGAAGGCTGCGCAACGGTGAATAAGATCCCCGCCAAGCAGGCCAATGCCATCTTCGACTTCCTTGAGAAATTTGCGCAATACGGCTTCAACAAGAGCCACAGTGCAGCCTATGGACTCATCTCGTATCAGACCGCCTACCTGAAGGCGAATCACCCGGTAGAGTTCATGGCGGGACTCCTCGGGAATGAAATCAACAACACCGAGAAGATCGCCACATTCGTCGGAGAGTGCGCGCGCATGGGGATCAAGATTCTTCCCCCCGATGTGAACCGGAGCGCCCTCACCTTTCTTCCCGAGGAGTTCCCGGGCGGCAAGGCGATCCGATTCGGACTCGCCGCCATCAAAAACGTCGGCGAGGCAGCCATGGAAGCGGCCGTTGCCGATCGCGAAGCCAACGGTCCTTTCAAGTCGCTCGAGGATTTCTGCTCGCGTCTTGACTCCCGCACGGTCAACAAGAAGATCCTCGAGAGCCTCGTCAAATGCGGTGCCTTTGATTGGGAGAAGCGTCACCGTGCCGCGCTCATCCTGGCGATTAACGGTGCCATGGGGGCCGCCGCCTCCGTCCAGCAGGACCGGGCCAGCGGTCAGGTCTCGCTCTTCGATTCCTTGACCGACCTCGCTCCCCCACCCTCTTCCACCTCGGGTCATGGGAAGTCGGAATCTGATGGGAGCTCCATCGAGCGCTGGAGCCGCTCCGAACAACTCGGCCATGAGAAGGAACTCCTCGGCTTCTATGTCACCGGCCATCCTCTCGATGACTACCGGGGCAACCTCGAGTCTGGCTCCTACGGATCCACCGCCGAGGCCCTCCTGATGACCGAACCGGGAACCATCCGTCTTGCCGGAGTGCTCGCGACCGTCGAAAAGAAATTTACCAAGAAGGATGGACGACCCTTCGGAGTCATGATCCTGGAAGACGACTCGGGCACCCTCGAGATGAGCGCCTGGGAGGACTCCTTCACCAAACACGAACTCATCCTCAAGCCCGGCAACGTCATCTCCTGCAACGTCAAGGTCGTCCCTCGGGACGGTGCGATCCGCGCCACGGCAAACGATTTCAAGGCCCTCACCCCGAAGCCCTCCAAGAAGGCGCTGCGCCTCCGCATGGACCGCGCCCGACTGATCGTGGACGACCTCCACTCCATCAGCGCCGCCATCAAGAAGCATCCCGGAAAGCGAACCCTCATCCTAGAGATCGGAACCCTGTCCGGAAAGATCGTCCCTCTCCAACTCGGTGAGGAGTTTACCATCGGCGATGAGATGGCGTTGAGGGCTGAGTTGGCCCCGTGGCTGGCTAAGATTTAGAAAACGCTCTAATGGGGTGCCTTGGGATTTGGCGCATGGCGTTGTTGCTGCTCGGTCAGCGTAGGACTACTACGCTCTCCCTCGCGACGCCAAGCCCTGCATCCAAACTTCCAAGCCTTGGACTGCAGGATAGCTATTCCAAAACCCTCGAACTCAGGGGAATTAAAAAAACTCTCGATACCTTTATGCCAAGCCTTTTCTGAATATACATCATCTACCCCTTCAGATCCTCGGCGATGGTGGCGAATTGCTCTAGGGCGGCTTCGAGGTTTTTGGTGATGTCGGCGGCGATGATTTCGGGGGCCGGGAGGTTGGCTGAGTCTTCGAGGGCTTCGTCCTTGATCCAGAAGATGTCGAGGTTGACCTTGTCGTGTTTGAGCAACTCCTCTTAGCTGAAGCACTTAAAGCGCTCGGTCTCCGTCCGCTCGAAGCGGTTCTTGGAGTTAAAGCAGGCAACGAAGTCGTCGAGGTCGGCCCGCTTGAGGGGATTCTCCTTGAGGGTGAAGTGCTTGTTGGTCCTCAGATCATAGATCCAGAGCATCTCGGTCCATGACTTCTTGTCGGAGGCGGGCTTGCGGTCGAAGAAGAGGATATTCGCCTTCACTCCCTGCGAGAAAGGCGAATGAGGATGTGATTTCGTCTCTCTCAGAAGCTCGGAAGATAGGATGGAGAGCACGGGGGCCCAGGGAGCGTATCGGGAACGACTCCAACCGAAGGCCATCGTCACGATCCGCTAGGATCGGATGCCTACATCAACTTTCGTTTGAAGAGTTCAAGGGTAAGTTCCCAACCGATTCTCGTTGCCGCCGCATCATACCGCAGCCCCTCATCCCTTGCAAAGGCATGGGCCGTGTTGAACTCGTGCCAGGTGAAGTCCCTCCCCTTTTCGGTGAGATATTCGTAGATCTTACGGCGCCCCTCGGCGGGGACATGAGGATCCTGACGCCCGAAGATCATCAGCAACTCAGCCTCAATCTCTTCGCTCCGAGCGAGCGTGTCATCGCACTTTCCCTTGCCGAGCGTGGCCGAGTGGAGATCGGTGGGAAACCAGCAGGCCGAGGCCTGAACCCTGGAATCGAGGGCTGCCCGGAAGGCGAGATGGCCGCCGAGGCAGAAGCCGATCGTGCCGACACCCTTCCAGCGAGACTCCGGGCGCGCCAAGAGGGAATCGATCAAGGCTTTGGCATCGGAATCAAAGGCGGCAATCGGCTTCTCAAACTTAAGGGTATTCCCGCGATCAGTTCCCTCCTTGTCATAACAGAGGAAAGTGCCCGGAACCTCATACTCGTGATAGACCTCGGGAACGAGGACCTCGAATCCCTCACAGGCAAGACGAGCAGCAAGCCGGGAGATCGGTCCGGTCATCTGGTAAATTTCGGAATAGAGGATGACAGAGGGCCAGTCCCCCTCCAGTGGGAAAAACCGATGCACGCGCATTGCTCCTGTCGGAGTGGGAAGATCAATGAAGTCAGGTTCCTTGATAGTCATTTAATGGTCATGGCGATGGTATCGAAGAATTAATATGGAAAACAGAAAAGCAGGAAGTGACAATCAGCGAGGATGAACAATCCGATAATCAGGACCTTTATCAGAACCAGATTTTATCTGATGTCGCGCGACCATGCGACGGAACTTATCCGCAACCACAAGGTGACCTACCTGGGTCTGGCGGAGCAGATGGGATCGTTATGGGGAGACACCTCCGTAACAGTGCCCCCGATGATCGGAGTCGATCCCGAGATGCGGAGTTGGTCCTTCTTTCAGATTCTGGAGCACAACGCCATTGTGAACCGCATGATCTCGCACAACGTGGAGAAGCTGTCTCGTGGCGAGGATCCCACCCCGGAGCAACCGATCGACCATAAGACTGACGTTCTGCCCCAAGGATTGCTTCGATCCGGACCGGAACAGATCGAGGAATTCCGTGAGTCGGTCGATGGATACCTCTCCATGATTGCAACTCTTCCGGATTTCCGTGGGACAGTAGAGACTCCCCATCCTGTATTCGGTCTCTTCGATGCCCATAAGTGGCACTGCATGTTCGGCTTTCATCTTGGACTTCACCTCAAGCAGGCCCGTAAGGTGATCTCACTCCTGCCTCGCTGAATCATGAAACTCGACCTCCTTCAATCCTGGCTTCCGAAGCAAGAGGCTGATTTCCGTCCCGGCACGGCTGCTTTCTCTTGGAGAGAGGGAAGACTGCTCTTGGAAGCCGACTTCATTGACGAGGAGGTGGGAAGCTCCGCGACTGCCAATCAGCAGAAAATGTGGGAGCATGGTGACGTGATCGAGCTCTTCTTTCAGCGGGTGGGCAGCACGAATTACCATGAGTATCAGCTCTCCCCGAATGGATTCACTCTGGCGCTTCACTATCCGGATGACACGGCGGCTATTGCAGTGAGAAAAGGGGAACGGCAACTCGAGGATTTCTTTACCTCCCCTCCCCTCGAGGCCCTTGCAAAGAGGACAGAGGGGGGATGGTCGGGACGACTCGACGTTCCTCTGGAAGGAGCACCCGGAGATCGGATCAGGGTAAGCTGCAGCAGATACGACTACGGCAGCGGGAGACGACCGGTTCTCTCAAGCACCTCCCCTCACACAGTCCGGGATTTTCACCGCACCGCCGAGTGGCGGGAATTTGTTCTTTAGAAAACGGTTCTTTACTCTTTCGGAGTTCCCTCCTGAAAGAATCCCTTTTTCTTGGAATCGACCGGGATCTTTTCCGCTTGGAAGGCGTAGGAGGCGACAAGTTGCTCAAAGGCAGGAAGCGCCGTATCAAAGACTTTTTCGGATCGGCAACTCAGGGTCACGAAATCAATCGTCCGCTTCTCGTTGAAGTAGGCCGTGGCCTCGATATCCCCAGTTTTGGAACCACTACACCGATAGATGGCTCCCTCCCTCCCATCCTGAATCTTGATCGTCTTGAAGAACTTGGCGCTGTAATCGGGGTTCCCCTGGGCACGAAGGGCATCCACTGCCGACCGCACGGTCTCCTCAATGGTATCGATTTGTTTGATGCGGGGACGGGCCCGGGCATAGGCGACTGCGGGGCTCTCGGACCAAGTGGCACCTTTCGGATAGAAAACGGCGGGAAGTCCCTGCTCCACTCCACTGGCCGCGTCGATCACCCAACCTGTGGGGGCCTTAAGTGTGAAAGCATAGCCCGGTCCACGGACGATCCCGTATCCGTTTTCGACAACCTGGACATCAGCTGCTTGAATGCATCCGAGAGCTGGAAGAAGAATAAGGCCGATCAGGAGTGTTGGTTTCATTTCTTTTTTTTAGTGCTTGAATAAGCGTTGCCAAAATCCTCCAAATCCCCGTCCCTTCAAGAAGATTCGATGAAACGCCGACCTTTCCGCAAGAAACCGGACAATGAACCGGTGCCCGGAGGTCCCGATGACGCCCTGAGCGGTCAGGTTGAGAGAGTCACCTTCCACAACGAGGAGACGGGATTCTGCATCCTTAAGGTGAAGGTGCAGGGCCGCAAGGAGCCCGTGGCCGTCCTGGGGTCACTTCCCTCGGTCGCGGCCGGCGAATGGGTGACCGCACAGGGCACCTGGGAAAAGGATCGGGAGCATGGGATCCAACTCAAGGCCCATAAGCTCAAGACCCAGCCCCCCACTTCGCTAGAGGGGATCGAGAAATACCTCGGCAGCGGCATGATCAAGGGGATCGGCCCGGTCTATGCCACCAAGCTCGTGAAGAAATTCGGGGACAAGGTCTTCGACATCATCGAGAACCAGTCCAAACGCCTTCAGGAGGTCGAGGGCATCGGAAGGGAGCGTCGACAGAGAATCAAGGATGCGTGGGCGGAGCAGAAAGTGGTCCGTGACATCATGCTCTTCCTTCACGCGCACGGACTCGGTACGAACCGCGCCGTCAGGATCTACAAGAGCTATGGCGCGGAGGCGATCGAGATGATCCGGGCCGATCCCTACCGGCTCGCAAGGGACATCCACGGCATCGGCTTTCATTCCGCCGATAGTGTAGCCGAGAAACTGGGCTTGGAGGCCGACTCCCTCCTGCGTGCACGGGCGGCCTTGGAGCACCTTCTCGATCAGGCAACGACCGAGGGGCATTGCGCCCTCCCAAGACGCGATCTTCTGGAGGGGGCCACGCGACTTCTGGAAGTCGACGAGGAGATCATTGCCCAGGCCTTCGCGCGTCATCTCAAGGATGAACGGATCATCTCCGAGCGGATCGAGGGGGAGGAAATGATCTTCCTTCCACTTCTTCGTGATGCCGAGGAGCGGATTGCTCGGCAACTTCGGCGACTCTCCGAGGCCAGCGAACCCGCGCCTCCGATCGACGTGGAGAAGGCCATCCCCTGGGTCGAGGAAAAGACCGGACGCAGGCTCTCACCCAGTCAACACGAGGCCCTGAGAACCGCATTGCGAAGCCGTGCCGTCGTCATCACCGGAGGACCCGGAGTCGGGAAGACAACCCTCGTCCAGTCACTTCTCAAGATCCTCACGGCCAAGAAGCTCAAATGCCTGCTCTCCGCACCCACGGGAAGGGCTGCACAGCGACTCGCCGAGGCGACCGGACTGGAGGCTTCGACACTCCACCGGCTGCTCGAGTTCCAACCTGCCAGAGGGGGATTCCAGCGCAATGCTTCCAATCCCCTCGAGGGAGATGTTGTCGTCGTGGACGAGGTCTCGATGGTCGATGTCCCCCTTATGAGCCGTTTACTCGACGCACTCCCACGCAAGGCGCGCCTGATCCTCGTGGGGGATGCCGATCAGCTTCCCAGCGTCGGTCCGGGACTCGTCCTGGGAGACATCATCCGCAGCGGCACGATCCCAGTCGTCCACCTGCGCGAGATCTTCCGTCAGGCCGGCGACAGCCGGATCATCAGCGGTGCTCATGCGATCAACAGGGGCGAGATCCCCGACATCCTCGAGGCTCCGAAGGATTCCGACTTCGTCTTCATCGATCGTGAAGATCCCGAGGAGTGCGCCGCAACACTTCTCACCATGGTGCGCGACCGACTCCCGAAGCACCTCGGTGTCGATTCCATCGAGGACATCCAGATCCTGAGCCCGATGCACCGGGGGAGCCTCGGGATCCGGGAACTCAACATCCACCTCCAGGCATCGCTCAATCCCCGCAGTCCATACCGTGAGGAGTATCAGGGATTCGGCAATCTCTTCCGCATTGGCGACAAGGTCATCCAGACCTCGAACAACTACGACAAGGAGGTCTTTAATGGCGACATCGGCCGGATCCGGTCGATCGACAAGGATGAGAAGCAAATGGTCATCCGATTCGGGAGACGGGAGGTCATCTACGAGTTCGGAGAACTGGATGAACTAGAGCTTGCTTATGCCATCACCATTCACAAAAGCCAGGGCTCGGAATTTCCCGTCGTCGTCATCCCTCTGGCCATGCAGCAGTATCTCCTACTCCAACGAAATCTCCTCTACACCGGGGTCACCCGGGGGAAGCGGATGGTCGTCCTGATCGGCCAGAAAAAGGCGCTCGGCATGGCGGTTCGGAACGAATCCACGAGACACCGCCACGGAGGACTCCTCCATCGTCTGAATCAGTAATCAGAATATAAAAAGGAGCGGGGAAAACCCCGCTCCTGAGTGCCGAATCCGGAAAGCCTGAACTCCCTTGGGGAAGGGTAAAGGTAAGGCCAAGTTTCGTATTGGGTGTCAGATTTAGGCCACCTGCTGGAGCAGTTCCATATCGGGACGCTCCCGCTTCCCAAGGGCGCGACGCATCTTGGTCAGGGCCACATTCTGGAGTTGGCGGATCCGCTCGCGTGTGACCCCGAACTTCTCCCCCACCTCCTCAAGCGTGATCGGCTCGGAACCATCAAGCCCGAAGCGGGAGTTGAGGATCCTCTTCTCACGGTCGTCGAGACGATCCATGAGATCCCCCACCTCCTCGAGCATGTTTTTTCCACTGAGTTGCTCGAAGGGATCCTCAGCCGCTTCATCGCCGACCATCTCACCGAACTCCGTCGAGTCCTCTTCGCCGACAGGGGCGTCCAAGGAGGCTGGTCGCACGGCAGCCAGCTTTAACTGGGTCACCTTGGAGGCTGACATGCCGACCTCCTCGGCGATCTCGTCGTCGGTCACTTCACGGCCCATCTCGTCGCTCATTCCGGCGGCAACGCGGCGAATCTTGGCGATCTTGTCAACAAGATGAACGGGCAGGCGGATTGTCTTGCCCTGATTGGCCAGGGAGCGCTTGATTGCCTGCTTGATCCACCATGATCCGTAGGTCGAGAGTTTGCCTCCCTTGCTGGGATCGAATCGTTCCACAGCCTTCATCAGGCCGATGTTACCCTCGGAGATCAGGTCCATGAGAGGAAGTCCGAGATTGGCATAATCACGGGCGATCTTCACAACCAACCTAAGGTTGGCGCGGATCATCTTCTCCGCAGCCTTCTTGTCACCTTTCTTGATCCTTGCCGCAAGGACGATCTCTTCCTCACGGGTGAGGAGTGGATACTGCGTGATCTGGCGCAGGTAGAGTTGGAATCCCGGGTCTGTATCTTCGTAGGACATAATGTTGTTTTGTTTGTTGTTTCCTTTTGCCTGTTTGACAAAACTCGCTCCCTGTGTGTTCGAAATCTTTTGAGAAATCGGATCCCCTGTTTACAATGTCCCCCCTCCGTGTGATCAGTTCATGATGATCACACGTGTTTTTTCTGCCGCAGTCGTCGGGGTGGATGCGAGGGAGATAGAAATCGAGGTGAACACCGGCAGCGGAGAACCCTCCATCATCGTGGTGGGACTGCCGGATGCCGCCGTCAAGGAGAGCAAGGACCGCGTCATCGCTGCCCTCGCTAACAGCGGCTATCGCTGGCCGCGCAAACGCACCACGGTGAATCTCGCTCCGGCCGACATCAAGAAGCAGGGCCCCAGCTTCGATCTCCCGATCGCCATCGGGATGATCGCAACCGATCAGGAAGAGGAGCTTCCTCGCCTTTCACGCTGTGCCGTTGCGGGAGAGCTTGCACTCACCGGAGATGTCCGTCCGATCAAGGGAGCGCTTCCCCTAACACTCGAGGCGAGGGCCCGCGGCAAGAAGGCCGTTATTCTTCCCCTTGCTAATATCCGCGAGGCCTCCGTCGTGAAGGGCATCGACGTTTACGGCGTCCGGAATCTCCGCGAGGCCTACGAGTTCCTGTCACGGACCATCGAACTGACACCCTCGGTGTGCGATTCCGACACACTCGCCCATCAGGGACACCCGTTCGAGGTCGACTTCTCGGAGGTCAAAGGACAGCACCAGGTCAAGCGCGCCATCGAAGTTGCGGTCGCCGGCGGACACAATCTCCTTCTCCTTGGCCCTCCCGGTTCGGGCAAGTCGATGCTGGCCCGACGGATCCCCACCATCATGCCGCCGATGTCACTCGACGAAGCCATCGAAACGACCAAGATCCACTCGGTCTGCGGACTCCTCTCACCGGATGAGTCGATCGTGCTCCGACGCCCCTTCCGCGATCCCCACCACACCATCTCCGATATCGGCCTCCTCGGGGGAACCACCAACATCACCCCCGGCGAGGTCAGTCTCGCCCATCACGGCGTTCTCTTCCTGGATGAATTGCCGGAGTTTCACCGATCTACGCTCGAGGTCCTGCGACAGCCGCTCGAGGATGGCCGCGTCACCATCTCACGCGCCTCGGGAACGATGACCTTCCCCTCGGCCTTCATGCTCGTGTCCGCCATGAATCCCTGCCCTTGCGGCTACTATGGGGATCCCAAGCGCGAGTGCCGCTGTTCGCCCGGACAGGTCGAGCGCTACCGGCAGAAGATCTCAGGCCCGCTCCTCGACCGCATCGACCTTCATGTCGAAGCACCGGCCGTGGAGTATAAGGAACTCTCGGACACGATCCCCGCCGAATCCTCCGCGGCGATCAGGGAGCGGGTCATCAAGGCGAGGGAGATCCAGAAACGCCGTTTTGCAAAATCCAGAAAGGTGACCTGCAACGCCCGCATGACCCATGCCCAATTAAAAGAGCACTGCCGACTCGATGACCGGGGGAACGAACTGCTGAAGAATGCCATGACCGATCTGAATTTCAGCGCACGGGCCTACGACCGCATCCTGAAGGTAGCGCGCACCATTGCCGACCTCGCAGGCAGTCAGTCTATTGGCTCGGACCACCTGCTAGAGGCTCTTAGCTATCGGAATCTCGACCGCCGTATCTGGAGTTAAGTCTTGAAAGGGGGTTTTCAACACCTTCATATTTTTTTTGAAAAAACAGTTGCACTCCCTATAAGTTTTGCTAATGTAAATCCATCTCCTCGGAGTTATAACGCAGTTTTGAGGTATCGGGGGTATGCTCGAAACTGCGTTATCCGAGAAGGAGATTTTAAAGACACTCTGATGAGTGTCTTTTTTTGTGTCTTATTTCGTTCAATTAAGGGCTCGGCCAATCTGTTATGGCTAGACTTCGGACCTTCGCTCCATAACACTTTGCGCGTGACTGAGCGTGTAATTGTCCGCTCGAAGTTCTTCTTCGAGGGTGAAAAGAAATTCTTCGTAAAAGGGGTGACCTATGGTCCCTTTGCCCCAGATCCCGAGGGATATCAATTCGGCCCCCGGGAACAGGTGGCCAGCGACCTAGCTGTGATCCGTGAGACGGGGGCCAACCTTCTCCGAATCTACACGACCCCTCCCCGCTGGTTCCTTGATCTCTGTCTGGAGAATGGCCTGCGTGTCCTCTTCAGCATCGCCTGGATGGAGCATGTGGAGTTCCTGAACGATCCGAAGGTCCGCGCCACGGTCGAGAAGGCGGTGATCGATGCCGTGCGAGAGCACAAGGGGCACCATGCAATCTTTGGCTACCTGCTCGGTAATGAGATCCCCTCCTCGATGGTTCGCTGGTTGGGGGCAAAGCGGGTGACGGAGTTCGTCGAGCACCTGGTGAATATCGCCCGGCGCGAAGATCCACGGGCCCTCTTCTCCTATGCGAGTTATCCCCCGACGGAATATCTCCTGCCACAGAATGTCGATTTCCTGACGTTCAATGTCTACCTGCACCGCAGGGAGGACTTCGAGCGCTACCTGGCCCGTCTCCAGAATCTCGCCGAGGACAAACCTCTTATCATGGGCGAGTTCGGCATGGACACGATCCGCCACACCGAGGAGGAGCAGTCGGAGATGATCGGATGGCATCTCGATGCGGTGGTTCGGGGGGGACTGGCCGGAACGATCCTCTACGCCTGGACGGATGAATGGCATCGGGGCGGGATGGATATCATGGACTGGGCCTTCGGTCTGGTGAAGCGTGACCGCACCCCGAAGAAGGTTCTCTCGACGGTCAAGGGATTCTACGACAACTCGGCCTCGATCACACACCATGCCCCCCTGGTCCGTTTCCCCAAGGTCTCGGTGATCGTCTGCAGTTACAACGGAGCCCAGACCCTGGAGTCGTGCCTCCGCTCGCTCAAAAAGATCGACTACCCCGACTATGAGGTAATCGTCGTCGATGACGGTTCCACCGACAACACTCAGGAGATCCTCTCCCATCACCCGTGGGTGAACGCAATCACCCAGACCAATCACGGCCTGAGCGTGGCTCGCAATGTCGGCGCAGCCGCCTCGTCCGGCGAGATCATCGCCTACACGGACAGCGACTGCATGGCCGATCCCGACTGGCTCTACTATCTCGTCGGCACGCTCCTCTCTGGAGACTATGCGGGCGTCGGCGGACCGAATATCTCCCCTCCCGCCCAGAACTGGCATCAGGCCTGCGTCTCGGCCTCTCCCGGTGGACCGAGTCACGTTCTGCTGACCGACGTGGTGGCCGAGCATATCCCCGGCTGTAACATGGCTTTCCATCGCTGGGCCTTTGACAAGATCGGTGGATTCGATCCGGAGTATCGTAAGGCGGGTGACGACGTCGACTTCTGCTGGCGTCTTCAGCAGGAGGGAGAGATGATCGCCTTCAGTCCCTCGGCCATCGTCTGGCACTACCGTCGCTTCACGCTGAAGGCCTTCCGCAAACAGCAGGAGGGTTACGGCGAGGCCGAGTCGCTTCTCCGGTTCAAGCATCTCGTCTTTTTTGGACCGACCGGAACGGCCAAATGGAAGGGACAGGTCTACGGCGCGCCCCGCTTCACTTGGCTGATCAATCAGCCGGTGATTTATCACGGTGTCTTCGGCGAGGGACTCTTTCAATGCATCTATCCGACACCCCAGTCGGAGTTGGCCGCGTACCTGAGCAGTATCGAATGGGTGACCTTGACGGCTTTTCTCTTCCTGCTTTCGATCCCCTTCCCCGCGCTTCGGATCGTGGCCTATCTGATGTTCGGGGGGACCTTCCTTGTCGCCCTCTCCTACATGATCCACGCCAAGCTGGAGCCCCGCTTTGACACGATCAGGGCACGCCTCTTGGTGGCCTTCCTTGCGCTCGTGCAACCGCTCGTCCGCGGGTGGTCGCGCTACTTTACCTGGCTGAAGTTCAAGAGGACGCCCGAGTCGGTCGTTGCCTCCAAAGAGAAGAACCTTACCCCGACGCGGATCCCGGGACTCTCCAAATTGGTCTTCTGGAACGAAGAGGGCAAAGGCCGTGAACTTCTCCTGACCTCGGTCATCGAGCTTCTCGAATCGGAAGGATGGAGCTACTCCACCGATACGGGATGGAAGCCATGGGATATCCAGATCTACGGCAGCTTCTGGTGGGGCGTCACCCTGAGGAGCGTCACGGAGTATCATGGTGGACCAAAATGCCTGACACGCGTCGGCCTCGCCACACAGATGGTGGCGACTACCTTCCTTCTGAACTTCCTGCTCATCAGCTTCCTGATCTATTGGGCGGCGACAGCTCATGGAATGATCCTTCCGGGGGTCATCTACGGCGTGATCCTTCTGGTGATCTGGTCGCGAGGATACCGCACCAAGAAACGAGTGGCCCAGCTTGTCGAGGCGGCCGGACAGCGGATCGGACTGAACAGGGTCGATCCCAAGAAGGGTAACAGACCTCCTGCGAAATCAACGCATCAGCAGGATGCTGAAGTCATTCCTTCCGATACCTCGGCATTCTCACCACAAATGGGATCGGAGGTTTCACCGCAGATCTCACCCGAGTCACCGGTTTCTCCACAGGGCTAAAGATTTCCTGAATCCGGGGCACGCAAGGAGCCCCTTGGATTTTCAACCCTTTTTCATTCATACTTACCCCACCATGCCAAGCGTCTTCATCAAGACCTACGGATGCCAGATGAACGAGCGTGACTCGGAGCAGGTGGCCCGTGACCTGCAGGACCGGGGTCACAAGCTGGTCTCCCGGGAGAGCGAGGCGGATGTCATCCTGCTAAATACCTGCAGTGTCCGTGAAATGGCGGAACGGAAAGCCATCGGCAAGATGGGGATGCTTCGCAAACTCCGCCGTGAAAACCCCCTGCTCGTTCTCGGCTACATGGGGTGCATGGCCCAGCGTCTTGGCGAATCCCTGAAGGAGACCTCCCCCCACGTCGATCTCGTCGTGGGCACACAGAAGTTTCACCGGGTGGCGGACTATGTGGAGGAGGCTCTTCGCAAGCGCGAGGAGGCCTTTGCTCTGGAGGATGTCACCGAGCTTGGGGTGGCCATCCAACCGATCCTTCCGATCATCGATACGGCGCCCGAGGAGGGATCCCAGAACACCATCCGAGATCATCTCCCAAAGAGAAAGGAAGCCACCGCCTTCCTCTCCATCATGCAGGGATGCAACATGCACTGCACCTTCTGCATCGTCCCGACAACGCGCGGTGCCGAGCGCGGTCGCCCCATCGAGGAGATTGTCGGCGAGGCGAGCAGACTAGTTGAAAACGGCATCCGGGAGGTGACCCTTCTTGGTCAGATCGTGAATCTCTATGGCCGGCATGAGTTCCCGAAGGTCGGCGATCGGAGTCCTTTCGTCCAACTTCTCGACGCACTCCACGAGATCGAGGGACTGGACCGGATCAGGTTCACCTCTCCGCATCCGATGGGCTTTCGGAAGGATCTAGTCGAATGCTTTGCGCGTCTGCCCAAGCTGATGGAGCATGTTCACCTACCCCTTCAGTCCGGATCCGACCGGATCCTGAAGGCCATGCACCGTCCCTATACAGCCGCCTCTTTCCGCAAACTTGTCGGCGACCTGCGGGCCAGCAGGCCTGGCATCGCGGTGACCACGGATATCATCGTCGGATTTCCAGGAGAGACCGAGGAGGATTACCGGGCAAGTCGAGATCTCTCCGAGGAACTCGAGTTCGACGGGGCCTTTATCTTCCGCTACTCGAAGCGGGGCGATACCCCGGCTGCCGAAATGAAGGAACAACTCAGCGAGGAGGAGAAGGAGATCCGCAATCAGGATCTTCTCTCGGTCGTGAATGCCTCGGCTTCCAGGAAACTCGAGGCCTGCATCGGCACCCGTCAGGAGATTCTCTGTGAGGGCCCGAGCCGCAATGATCCGAACCGACTCTCCGGTCGCACACGCACGAACAAGATCGTTATTCTGGAGGGAGGCAGCCGTTTCCACGGCGAGATCTTTGACGTGACGATCACCTCGGCATCCGCCTCCACACTCTACGGGGACCCTGCAATCCACGCCGGTGAGTGAGGGGGCCATGGAGTGTCCCGAGTTTGACCTCGAGATGACGCTCGGCAGCGGCCAGACCTTTCACTGGAGGCCGGTGAACGCACTGGGAGGAGGGGGATTCACGGGATGTATCGGATCGACCTCCGTCACGCTTCGCCAGGAAGGATCACGACTCCTTTATCGAGGAGGGTCCCCCGAACTCCTGAGCCGCTACTTTGCCTTCGATCATGACCTGGAAGCAATCCGGTCATCGTGTGCGGGACACCCCGTCTCGCAGAGCGCTTCCCTGGCTTGCAGGGGCCTGAGAGTCATGCGTCAACCACTCTGGGAGTGTCTGGCCTCCTTCATCCTCTCCCCGATGAAGCAAGTGGCCCATATCAGCCAGATGAGCCTGGCCCTGAGATCTGCTTATGGAACGCCTCTTAAGGATACTCCCGTCCCGGCATTCCCCGAGGCAGGATCGTTGGCTGAAGCCGGCGTGGAGGAACTACGCAAATGCGGTCTGGGATTTCGCGCGAAGAGCCTCCATGCGACCGCATCGCTTATTGCCTCGGGGGAATTTGATACCGAATCTCTACTGATGATGAGCACAGGTGAGGCCCGTGCCGAGCTCTGCAGACTTCCCGGGATCGGCCGGAAGGTGGCCAACTGCATCCTGCTCTTTGCCTACGAGCGCCTGGAAGTCGTCCCCGTGGATGTCTGGGTTGCCAGGATCCTGGGTTCATTCCGTAAGCCAGGATCGCGGAAAATGACACTCGATCAACTGGAGATCTATGGGGAGCGTCAGCTCGGTCCCTATGCTGGATACATCCAGCAATACCTCTTTCATCAGGCTCGAACGGGGGAACTGAAACTCCCAAAGCCAAAGCCAAAGCCTAAACCCCCACGGAAAAAAATGTGCGGAACAAATCCATCACTTCCCATCGTGGGGGGAAAAACGGTTCTCTGATCTCATGACGGGCACCCGGACAACGGTAAAAAAGAGGAGCGGAACGAAACCCCGCGAGCGGTTCCCGTTTCTTCTTTTTCTTTCGTGCCTAATCCATGCAACGCTCGTGATCCTGCTGGCGATCCTCTTCGCAAAACGGATGACGGAGAGTCCAAAACCAAAAGAGGAACCTCCCCCTCCGGAAGTGACACTGGAACTGCCCCCCCAGATGAAGGACCGCCCCTTCATTGAGGCCAAGCAACCGGTCGATAAGGCTCCTGAGAATGCCCCTTTCCAATCGGACGAGAACACAAAAGCCGCCAGTGAACTACCCCCGACCGGAAATCTCCCTCTCCCGACACAGCAGGGGGTGAATCAGCCGGCCATGGAACTTCAGAACCAGCACCACACTGCCGGTGAGATCCCGGCTTCCCAAGCTGGCAATAATGCCCCGGCACAGCCTCCATCCCCCGAATCACCCGCCGTCCCAAAGACGCAAGCGGCTCAAAAACCGCAGGATCATGCTGAAAAACCCTCCCCGACTCCAGTCACCTCAGCAACCCCCGCTCCAAGTTCCTCCCCCCAAGCAAAGCCAACACCAACTCCGACCCCTCTAACACCGCCACCACCGAACAATCTGAAACTTCTGGAACCCCCTCAGGAACAGTCCAAGCCGGCTGATTCAAAGCCTCAGAACCCCGCTCAGCCATCCCCCCAGCCTCCCCCTTCGGCAGCACGACCCCCTTCACAACCTGGAACCCAGGGATCCAAGAAGGGATACCAGCCCGAGTCGCGCCAGACTGTCATTATGGGCAATATCTCCAACAAGGGACGCTCCTCTGTGGCGGCCGAGGCCACACCGATCGGTCGTTATAAGAAAAGAATGTCGGATGCCATTGGATCCCGCTGGTATTATTACGTGAATGAAAGGATGGGACTGCTGAGTATCGGCACAGTGAATGTCGCCTTCAAGATCACCTCCTCGGGCAAAGTGACGGGACTGCATGTCATCTCGACCAACTCCAATGAGTCTTTGACGGATTGCAGCCTTCGTTCAATCATGGATGCCAAGCTTCCCCCGATCCCTCCGGAGGTGGCCCAGACGCTCCAGGACGGTTCGCTGGAAATCGAATACAGCTTCACCATTTTTGAATAAGACACCAATCCCATGCACTCGATGACACTTCTCGCCTCCGCTCCTGCATTCGTAGAGTTTTTTGTGAAAGGGGGATTCTTCATGGCGGTCCTCGTGATTCTCTCCATCTTCTCGCTGGCGATCATCCTCCAGCGTGCTCTCGTGATCAAGATGGACAGGGTTCTCCCTCCCGCCGTCTCCAACGCCCTCACCTCCTACAAATCAGGCTCTCCTGTCGAACCCCTGCAGAAAGTGCTCGAGCGCGAACCCTCTCCCCTTTCCCGTGTTCTCCTGAGCGTCCTCCAGCACAGGGACTGGCCCCGTGCCGAGATTCTCGACGCCGTCCAGACAAGGGCCCGGCATGAGATTTCACGTCTGGAAGCGGGACTAGTGTTCCTTGAGATCACCACGGGTATCTCCCCGTTGCTCGGACTGCTGGGCACCCTTTCGGGACTCGTCGGCATCTTTGGCAATATCGGTGATCACGGAGACCCGCAGCGTGTGGCCAGCGGGATCTCAGAGGCCCTGAACTGCACAATCGTCGGACTGGGAGTGGCTGTTCCCAACCTGATCGCCTACAACTACTTCACCCGTCGTGTCGAGGTGGTTGCCATTGATCTTGAATCCGAGACCACCGAACTGATCACCAAACTCTCGTTGGGACGCAACCGCTAGGCGCTTTAGGGCAGGATCATTTTATAGGATTCTCGAGCGGAGGCACTGAGAACGCAGGGACAGTCTTATTGATCGTTAAGGGATAACTTGGCCTAAGAAACATTTGGCCCTTCCTTCACGCCCAAGAGATCCAGCTTCTCGATGATATCTGCGCAGATCCTCTTGTGTGAGGGCATCATGGCGTGGTGGGCCGCCCAGACGATCCGGTCGGTAGCCGAGGGCATCCTGGAACTGGATGGGGGGATGATCATGAGGTCCAGCGGTGTCCAGTAGCTGTAGGTCGGATACTCCAATGCCGTCTCGTCAATGGCGTCCAAATCCTTCAGAAAGTCACTCCCGGGTCGCATCTCTCGTGCTCCCTGCCCGCGGTGAAGGTATGCAAGCCATGTTCCGCGATGGGGGCCTGAAATGGCGAAAAATGCCTTGGTCCGATGAAAGGCATGCATCCGGTGGAGGTAGTAGCGGGAGATCAGACACCCCATGCTGAAACCGATGACTGCAAAAGGCTCCGTGGGGTCAAAAGCCTCATTGACCATGGCCTCCAGCTTGCTGGCCAGATCCGCGATACCATGACGTCCGTCATTGGGATGCAAGGAGGGAACCAGGCATGGATGGCCCTGGCCCGAGAGATCTTTCACAAGTTTTTTAAAGATGCTTCCGGTATCGTAGAGACCGTGGATCAGAAGGACATTCATGAGGGGATTCCTTCGGGTTGGGCATTCAGTATCGGAGTGGATCGGGAAGGGTGAAGGCGCTCTCAATCACCCTGATCTCAGGTGACTCGGGAGCCTCCTTCGCCACGACCTCGATGACATCGAAGCGGAAGGTGAGATCGGGCATCTTCAGGAGATTCAGCCAGTGCATTGCCCCGTGTCTGATGAGACGCTGTTTTTTTCGATCGACGGCATTGAGCGGTCTCCCGAGTTCCTCACTGCGGCGCGTCTTCACCTCGGCGAAGACAAGTGTCTCCCCATCCCTGCAGACCAGATCAACTTCACCACCGCCCGGTGCCCGGAAATTTCTCCTGAGAACCTTCCAGCCCCGACGCCTCACATGGAGTGCAGCCTCCTCCTCCCCCCAACGTCCGAGGGCGAGATGGGATTCAGAAATCGAAGGAGGGCTGGTCGACCGGCGCAAAACCGAGGCGATGCTGCGGACAAGGTCCATACTCCCTTAACATAGACACATGTTCGGCTGTGGCATAGCCCCGATGACGGGCAAATCCATACTGGGGGTATTCCCGATCCAGTTCCTCCATAATGCGGTCGCGCGTCACCTTGGCCACGATACTGGCGGCCGCAATGCTCAGGCTGATCCCGTCGCCTCCCACCAGCGCGGTCTGTTCCACGGGCAGGCCTTTGACGGGCAAACCATCGATCAAGGCGTGAAGTGGAGGATGTCCGTTTTCATGAAGAGATATTAAAGCCCGTTTCATCGCAAGAGCCGTCGCCCGTAGGATATTCAGTTCCCCGATCTCCAAGGAAGAGGCCATACCAACAGCATGGAAAAGAAGGTCGTTTTCAGTTAATTGGTCATAAAAGGCATCCCTCTGGGCGGGATTCAGCTTTTTAGAATCATCGAGTCCCTCCAGTTGGAATCCTTCGGGAAGAATCACAGCGGCGGCCACGACGGGACCAGCCAAGGGGCCTCGTCCCGCCTCATCCACCCCGGCCACAGGACGGATCCCACGGGCATGAAGCCCTACCTCGTAAAAAAGAGAAGGGCCCCTAGAGGATTGATCCTTGGGGCCTTTTTCAGATTTAGGTCCGAGACGCTTCATCGTCATCGGAGCCGAACGAACCGAACAGCTTAGGCGACTTCCTGTGCTCTCTCCTTCACCGTAACGGCAGCCTTGCCCTTGCGGTTGCGGAGATAGTTCAGCTTAGAGCGGCGGATCGAACCACGCTTCTCGATTTCAACCTTTGCAATACGCGGGGAGTGAACCGGGAAGACCCTCTCCACACCCTCGCCGAAGCTGACGCGGCGGACGGTGAAATTCGCATTGATACCAGTGCCTTTTCGGCCGATCACGATCCCCGAATACTTCTGGATACGTTCTTTGTCACCCTCGATCACGCGTGTGTGGACACAGATGGAATCGCCCACGTCGAAAGGGACGACCTCGGTTTTGAACTGCTCTTTTTCGATGGTATTAATGATGCTCATGACTGGAAATGTGGCCGGAACTTGGAATCAAGTGATAAAGTGGTCTGGAAGAATGCCCCGCTCAGGCACTCTTGGCAAGAAGTAATCAAGGAGTTGTGAATCCACCCTCTGGGAAATGCAAAAAACCTTTTAGCCTTCATAATTCATCACTCATACCTCATCCTTCTCAAATGCGCCTTGTCCTAGCCGCCACCGGAGCCAGCGGATCAATCTATCTGCAACGGATGCTCCACCACTTGGAACCCGGCGGTCATGAGATCCATCTCGTTCTCTCACCCTATGCGAAGCAGGTGATCCATGAGGAGATCGGGGCCCTGAAACTTCCCGATGGTGTCATCGAACACAGTGAGAAGTCGATGAACGCCCCTTTCGCAAGCGGGAGCGCTCTCTTCGACGGCATGGTGGTCATGCCTTGTTCCATGGGCACCGTGGGACGGATTGCAGCCGGGACGAGTGAGAACCTGATCCTCCGTGCCGCCGATGTCTTCCTGAAGGAACGCCGCAAGCTGATCCTGGTTCCCCGTGAGACACCCTGGAATCTCATCCATGCGCGCAATATCGTCACGGTGACCGAGGCGGGCGGCATCATCCTCCCTGCCTCGCCCTCCTTCTACAGTCATCCGAAGAGCTTCGACGAACTCGCCGACACCGTGGTCTGGCGCGTCCTGGATCAACTCGGCATCCACGCTCCGAATGCCTGCCGCTGGCACCAAGAAACAAGCCCAGAGGATAGCCCTGCCAGCGAGTAGATGACCGTGCGGAAAAGTCAGTTCAACAAGCAGCAGTTCCTTGCAGCCGTCGCCGCAACTCTGGCACGGATCATCTTCTCGACGATCCGTCTCAGGGTCACCGATCGCTCCGGATTCCTGACGAACCCTCCCGAGGGTCCCCGGATCCTTGTCTTTTGGCACAACCGCATTCCCGCCATCTCCGTGGGGTTCCTGCGCCACTACCCCGCCAAGCATCCGACCCGTAAAGGGGTCTCCGTCCTGACCAGTCCTAGCAAGGACGGTGACATCTTGGCGGGAGTGATGGCGAATCTCGGCATGGGATCTGTCCGGGGATCGAGTTCACGCCGAGGATCGACCGCGATCCGTGAACTGACCTCCCTTCTGGAATCGGGTGTTGATTTGGCAATAACTCCCGACGGCCCGCGCGGGCCAAAGTATTCGCTCGGACCCGGCGCCGTCTTCCTCTCGCAGAAGACAGGCATCCCGATCATGCCCGTGCATGCCCGCTACCACAGCGCCATCCGACTGAAGACCTGGGACAACTTCGCGATCCCTATTCCCTTTTCCCGCATCGATATCACGATCGATCAGTATGTGACGATCAATCCGGAAGCCACCGATCTCGAAGCCGAGCGTCTCAAACTCGAAACCTATCTGCGAGAGGAAGCCGAAAAATCCGACCCCTTGCTGTAAAAGTCCAAAACAGAAAATTAATCAGGAACTCAAGAAACCAAGAAAAGAGAAGTGTTCATGATGTATTGCAAATAAATTCGCCTGACCTTCCTTGTTGAAATTTTCCTTCACGTTTATTCCTGCTTTCCTGATTTCTTGATAACTCACTTCTTTCCCTCCTCCCAACTTCCGAAATCTCATGAAACTCATTGATGGCAAGGCGGTATCCGCCGAAGTCGAATTCGAGACCCTGTCTCGTATCGAGGCACTCAACGCTCGCGGTATCACACCTGGACTGGCCGTAATACTTATCGGAGAGGATCCCGCCTCCCAGGCCTATGTCCGCAATAAGGACCGTACCTGCGCGGCGCTCGGTATGCACTCCCGAAAGTTTGAACTTCCCGCCTCCACCACTCAGGAAGAGGTGATGAAGCTGGTCAGGGAGTTGAATGCCGATCCCGCCATCCACGGCATCCTCGTGCAATCCCCTCCCCCAAAGCACATCGACGAGCATGCCGTCACCCTCGCGATCGATCCCCGCAAGGATGTCGATGGATTCCATCCGATCAACGTGGCGAAGCTTGCCATGGAGGATCCGACTGCCTTTGTCCCCTGCACACCGCTCGGTTGCCAGCGCTTACTTATTGCCGCCGGGATCGAGACCTCGGGGGCCGAAGTGGTCGTTGTTGGCAGAAGCCTGATCGTTGGCAAGCCGATGGCCCTCCTCTTGATGGCCAAAGGAAAAGGGGGGGACTCCACGGTCACCATCGCTCATTCACGAACCAAGGATCTCGCCTCCGTCACCCGCCGTGCCGACATTGTCATCGCAGCGATCGGCAGGCCGAAGGCGATTGGCGCCGAACATATCAAGGAGGGAGCCGTTGTCATCGATGTCGGGATTAACCGGATTGAGGATCCCTCCACGAAGAGCGGTTACAGACTTATCGGCGACGTCGATTTTGACGCAGTGGCCCACAAATGCAAAGCGATCACGCCGGTTCCCGGCGGCGTCGGCCCGATGACGATTGCGATGTTGATGAGCAATACCGTCACTGCGGCAGAACGCCTAACAGTTTAGTGATTTTCTACTTCAGGAAAAGTTCCGTGGCGTCAGATCCATCAAGCTGGGCAACTTGATCAAGGGAGACTTTTTTGACCTCCTTGAGATCAGCGATTTTACGGAGATCGATCTTTGAGAAATTGATCGCATTGATGGGGCGAATATAGAACTGATTTTGCGCTAGGTCGTTCATTATGGTGAAGAGAGTTACCTCGCTATTCATACCACTGTCTCCAGCAGCAGCCTCTGTATTGGAACCAGCGGGGTCCATTGATAGGTCGTAAGGACGATCAAAGTTATTGATCACGTGGGAGAGAGTTTCGATCGCCTCGGTGGGTGTCTTTGCCTTCCTCACATAGGTGGTGAAAAATGCCCCCTTCACGAAACGGCCTGAGGAGATCTGGCTGAAGGGAATGCCTGCCAGTGCATTGCCGCCATCGGGCGGGCTGACCTTCAGACTGCCGAAGGTTCCGCTGTTGCGGTCGACATTGGATAACTGGGCATAGTTACAGAGATTTTTTAAGTGCCATGGGAACTCAGGACCATTGGTCATCACCCCGACTGGATTATCATACACATTGACCTTGCCATCACTAAATTCCACGACGATCCCAGCGCCAGTCTTGTCCCAGAGGGCAAAATGAATGGGGGCCTTTAGATTCCCCAGAATGACGAGCGGGGGAAGCCAGATGCTGACTTCCTTTTTTGCCAGAGCCTGCTTCACCTGAGCCACATTCTGGAAATTCCCCAAGGCCCATGCGCCAAAATCCATCGCTGACAAGACCTTACTGGCATCGGGATCAAGCGCCGGCACGCTGGAGCCAAAAAAAGCATTCAGAGAAAGTGACATGCCTTGATCGTTGGCTCCTTCAGCGATCCCCGGTTGCTTCGCATCAGGTGTCATGTGTTTCAGGCTGACGCCAATAAAACCGTACTTCGTCTTGAAGGTCAGCCCTTGCTTGCCATCCGGAGTTACTGACTGGATCGGAGATCCAGCAGGCAGATAATGAAGGGACTCAGGTAAAACTCCGGCCCATTCCATGGTCCGCGCCTGATAGGCATTGCCATTGGCATCCGTCATCATCATGGCGGTGCACGCAGAAGTAGTACTGAGGGAGGAGAGGATCAGGAAGGAGCATGCAAGCGCAGTGGCAATTGTTTTCATGGGGTGGTCGAGTTCTAGTTCGTTGCAATCGGGTTGTCTAACTCCTAAGCGGATCGAATCAGCCCCATCAACTCAGCCTCCCCCGGACCTTGGCCGACCATGGCGAGGCAGAGGGTCCGGTTCTGAAAGATTTGGGCTGCGGCTTTTCTGACTTCTGAGATGCTCACTTTGGCCAGGCGGTCATAGACCGACTCGGGAGTAACCACCTTCCCGTAAGTCAAAAGCGAATTGCCGAGGCGATAGTTCTGCGTGGCGGCACGCTCAAGGGCCATCCTGCTAGTGCCGATCGAATAATCGCAGGCCCGGCGCAACTCAGATGATGACGGCCCCTTCTCGGCAATTTTCCGGCAATCGCTAAGGATTAGCTTCAGGGCTCTGGCGACGTTCTTTCCATCCAATCCAAGGGCGATCTCGAAGGCTCCGCAATCCGAGTGCGTGGAGAGGGAGGTGCTGACGGAGTAACAGAGTCCCCGACGCTCCCTCAATTCTTGGAAGAGGCGCGAACTCATATTCCCACCAAGGAGCACATGGAGGAGACTCACCGCATAGCGCTTCGGATCGTGGGCGCCGACTCCCCGGAAGGAGAGGGCGATCTGGGTTTGCTGATTCTCACGGGACTCTATGACGATTCGGGGACTTGCCTGACGGGAAGGAAGAGTCACCCTTGGGCGGGAGAAACCATCGGGAAGATCTCCAAGGAATCGAGTGAGAAGACGGATGAATTCGCCGTGATCGACCGCACCGGCGGCTGTGACAATGGTGCAACCCGCATGGTAGTTCTTCCTCAGATGATCAAGGATGTCTTTGCGGGAGATCCCGGAGAGACTCTTTTTTGTGCCGGTGATCGGACGGCTCAGCGAATTGCCACGCCAGGTCTCGGCGGTGAGGATCTCCTGCACATGTTGGGCGGACTCGTCGCGGATCATCTCGATCTCCTCGACGATCACTCCCTTTTCCCGTTCCACTTCCTTCGGATCGATGCGGGAGTTGCAATACATGTCGGAGAGAACCTCTGTCACCCTCGCCAGATGATCCGAAGAAGCCGTCGCGTAGAAGCAGGTGCGCTCCTCGGCGGTGTAGGCATTGAGGTCGCCACCCACTCCCTCGATTTCCTCACTGATCCGGCGGGCGCTTCGCTTTTTTGTTCCCTTAAAGAGGAGATGCTCCAGAAAATGGGAGATCCCCCCGACCCGCAGAGCCTCGTGGCGTCCACCGACGGAACACCAGATCCCGACGGCGACCGTCTGGGATGATGACATCGACTGGGTCGCCACCCGGAGACCGTTGGGAAGAATGGAAATTTCCGGTGTCAATGGATGACGTTGCGGGAAAGAAGCAGTGCCTCGGCGACGGCAAGATCCGATGGCCATGTGATCTTGAGATTAGGCTCCCGATTCTCCACGAAGGGGATCCTCCATCCTGCGACAAGAGCCACCGAGACCTCGTCGGTTGTTTTGCCGAGATTCTGCTCCTCAAGGAGTTTGAGGAGAGGAGTCGCCCGAAAGACCTGGGGTGTCTGCATGGCCCAGAGTCCGTTGCGATCGATCGTCCTAGTCGCACATCCCTCCTGATCGGCCAGATGAAGTGTATCTGAGACGGGAATGGCTGCGGACGATGCACCTGCCTCCCCGGCGGTTTCCAGACACCTAATAATCAATCCGGGAGTGACCAGCGGGCGTGCGGCATCGTGGATTGCAACCAGTCCGATGGACTTGGGGAGTGAATGGAGACCATTGAGGACCGACTCCTTGCGATGGGAACCTCCCGTCACGATAGAAGTAAGCTTGGAAATGCCAGCGTCCCGGGCGATCGCACGGAACTCCTCCTCGCGACCGGCAGGCGCCACCAAAACGATGTGCCTGATCGCAGGGGTCTCCTCAAAGGCCCGAAGCGTCCAGGCAAGGACGGGGCGTCCGGCGACCGAGACGGTTAACTTGTCACCCCCAAACCGACTGCCCGTTCCTCCGCCGACAATCACGGCGGCACACTCCAATTCCTTTTGAGACGAACGGTCCATTGACACGAAACAAAGGAGGATCGGCCTACTGCAGGTACTTCTGCACCTCGGCGATCAGGCTTTTCCCATCAGCACGACCAGCGGCTTTAGCCTGAGCGGCTTTCATGACGGCTCCCATCTGGGCTTTTCCAAGACCTGCAGGAGTTCCAAGGGCCGCAGCAGTCTCCGCGACCGCTTCCTGAACAATGACTGCCAATTCATCGGCGCTCAGGGAGGCAGGCAGATAGACCGACATGACGATGATCTCCGCCCGCTCGCTGGCGGCGGATTCGGGGCGTCCACCTTTCTCAAACCCTTCAGCGGCATCCTCTCGCTGCTTGATCTGTTTCCGGATCACGGTGAGAGCGGTCTCGTCGTCAACAACGGCATCAGCACCACCTTTCTCGATGGCGGCATACTTGAAGGCGCTCTTGAGCATGCGAAGGGTCCCGAGACGGGCCGCATCACGTGCTTTCATGGCTTCCTTGAGGTCTTGATCGATTTTTTCCGCGAGTGTCATGGTAAGTGGGTTTTTTGAGGTGGAATCGACAACCTACGCGCTTGAGTTGGCTCCGTAAATGAATTCTCATGAGAGGATGTCTCAAAGTCCCGTCCGAACCCGCTTCGCCCCCTCACCCACCGGCCTCCTCCATGTCGGTGGAGCACGCACCGCTCTTTTCAACTGGATCTATGCCCGCAAAAACGCAGGCACCTTCGTTCTGCGGATCGAGGACACAGATCATAACCGTAATACCGAGGAGGCCAAGCAGGTCATTCTAGACGGACTGCACTGGCTCGGTCTCGACTGGGATGAGGGTCCGCAAAAAGGAGGCAATCACGGACCTTACTACCAGAGCGAACGCGGCGCGATCTACGAGGAGTATCTTTCCCGCCTTGAGAAGGCCGGCCATCTCTACGAGGACAACGGGGCCATCCGCTTCCGCTCCCCCCGCGAGAAAGTCGTCGTCGAGGATGAGATCTGCGGCAGGATCGAATTCGATCTCACGAATCCGGGGACCCACCCCGATCTGACGCTCCGACGTCCCGACGGATCCTGGATCTTCCATTTTGTCAGTGTGGTCGATGACATTGAGATGAAAATCACCCACGTCATCCGCGGGGAGGATCATCTCTCCAACACTCCGAAGCATGTCGAACTCTATAAGGCGCTTGGAGCAATCCCCCCACGCTTCGCTCACATGCCGCTGATCCTGAACCGTGACGGAAGCAAGATGAGCAAGCGTGACGAGGGAGCCGCGCTTGGAACGTATCCGGATGCGGGATATGCACCCGAGGCGGTCCGCAATTACCTGAGCCTTCTGGGATGGTCTCCCAAGGAGAACCGCGAGATCATCAGCACCGAGGAGGTCATCGCCCTCTTCGACCTTAACCAGGTCAACCGGCGCAACGCAGCCTTCGACCTCGACAAATGCTTTTGGATCAACGGCCAGTATCTTCTCCAGATGGATCTGGCACGCTACGCCGAACTTGCCATCCCCTTCTTGGAGAAGGCTGGGATTACCTGGCCGAGCTGGGAATCTTTGGAGAGGGTTCTTGCGATCGTAAAGCCGAAGGTCAAACTCCTTAAGGATCTTCCCGAGTGGGTGGCTTTCTTCTTCACCGAAGATCTCAACTACGATGGAGCCGCCGCGGCCAAGAGTCTCACCGGAGAGCCCGCCGCAGGACGCCTCAAGGCCCTCTCCGATTCCTACGCTGCACTCCCCTCGTGGGATGTCGCGTCGCTGGAGACAGCGCTCAAGGAGACAGCCGTCCAACTTGGCATTAAGACCGGTGAACTCGTCCATCCGGCGCGCGTCGCCGTGAGTGGCCGGGGCATCGGTCCGGGCCTTTATGAGATGATCGAGATTTTCGGCAAGGAGCGAACACTTGCGCGTTTTGCCAAGGGAATGGAGATTGCCTCAGGGGCTGCCTCTGCAAGCTGATGGGCAACTCTCCGGAGGTTTATTTCGCAAAAGATCTCGCTGGAGGGGCTGAGATCTTTCGTCTGATGACTCCCCCTGCTCGGCTTGCGATTTTCGGGGATCCGGTGGCAAAGTCGGCCTCCCCCTTTATTCAGAATGCGGCTTTGGTTGAAACGGGACATCCCTATCAGTATGTCCGAATCCATGTCCCGGGAGCGGATCTTTCAAATGCCCTTGCGATGTTGCCCGGAGCCGGTTTTCTGGGGTGCAACCTGACCATGCCCCATAAACAGGCGGCCATCCCGATGATGCATTCCATCAGTAAGGAAGCAGGCCTCATGGGAGCGATTAATACCGTCTCAATCCGTGAGGGAAAGCTTGAGGGCTTCAACACCGACGGACCGGGATTTTCCGCAGCAATCCGTGAGGAGTTTGGTGTCCCCTTATCCGCCCTGAGAGTCCTGATTTTAGGAGGGGCGGGAGGAGCAGGCCGGGCGATCACCATCCAGTGCGCCCTGGAGAAATGCCCCTCCATCACGATCGCTAACCGCACTCTTGAAAAAGGCGCCTCTCTAGCTGAAGAGGTCGAAAAACAGATGGGGTCCAAAGTCTCGGCGATCCCATGGGATCCCTCACACCTTGCGAAGGCCTTGGGGTCGACCGACCTGATTGTGAATGCCACTCCGCTCGGGATGAAAGAGGGTGATCCCTCCCCTCTCCCCGATGATCTACTCGGAAAGGATCACCTCGTCTATGACACCGTCTATAACGGCGGCACCACCGCCTTGATCACCCAGGCTAGGAACACCAAAGCAAGGAATGCCACAGGTCTTTCGATGCTCCTCCATCAGGGAGCAAAAGCTTTCGAGATTTGGTTCAACGAACCCGCCCCCTTGGAAGTGATGAGGGAGGCCTTGAAAAAGATCGCCGGTTAAAGGATTTCCCGGCCTGAGATGCAGTCGCGGGCGATTTGGGCCTTTAACTCCTCCAGACCCGAGAACTTCTGCTCTCCCCTCAAAAACCGGACGAATTCAAGCCCCAGGATCTTGCCGACAAGATCTTCCGAGAGATCGAAGAGATGAGCCTCAACAGTGCGGTGGGTGGCCCCAGGATCAACCGTGGGGCGCAGCCCGATATTGCAGACCCCGGGATGCACCGATCCCTCATGGTGGACTCTCACCGCATAAACCCCATCCGGTGGTAGTTGCATTCCATCAACATCGAGATTGGCCGTCGGGAATCCAATCGTCTTTCCAAGATTTTGCCCCGTGACGACTTTTCCACTCAGGATCCAGGGACGACCAAGACAGTCAGCCGCCAGATCGAAATCCCCGGTCCCGATGGCATTCCTGACACGCGTGCTGCTGATGGGCGAACCGTAGATCTCGGAGGGATTGATTCCCATCACGGAGAATCCATGCGTCTGACCCAACTCCCTCAAGAGAGAGGCATTCCCTTCTCCACCCTTTCCAAAGGTCCACTCGAATCCCACGCAAACAGCATGAAGAGGGGCGCAGGATCGCGCCAGAGATCCGATGAATTGACGGGCGGTCACCGATGCCAGATCCTTGGTAAACTCAAGAAGCAGCAACGCCTGCACGCCCATCCCTTCAAGGAGTTCCACCTTCTCAGCATTGCGGGTCAGGAGTCTGGGCGCCATTTCAGGTCGGAGTAAGGAGGCCGGATGACGGTCAAACGTCATGATGACCGCGGTTCCACCGCAGGAATCGGCCGCCTCCAAGGCACTCCGGATCAACGCCTGATGACCAAGGTGCACTCCGTCGAATGTCCCGGCAGCCAGGACAATCGGCCCTTTGAGCCCGGCAAGTTCCACGATGGAATCAAGAATCCTCATGATTTCCTGATTTCCTGATTAAAAATCTTTCTAAGCTCCGCGGATGCGGGAAACTTGCGGAAGGGTCAGGAGTTTCTCAAGGATGGCCTCCCGTGATGCCGTCTTGAGTCCCGCTGCGGGAAAAGCCTGCTCCACGTCGAAACGACCCGACTTCGTGCGGCGAAGGGCGGTGAGATGGGCCCCGCAACCAAGGTCATTGCCGATGTCGTGGGCATAGGTGCGCACATAGAACCCCTTGCTGCAGACAACCCTGAAGTCGATTTCAGGAAGCCGCTCCTGGAGGATCTGGTGAGCATAGATATGAACAAAACGGGGCTCCCTCTCGACGGTCTTGCCCTGCCGGGCCAACTTATAAAGAGCCACCCCATCCTTTTTGATGGCGGAAACCATCGGCGGAAGTTGGTAAAAATCCCCGTCGTATTTGGCAAAGGCCACCTCGGTTTGTCCGGGCCCGAATTGGGGCACCTCGCGCGTCTCGGTAACGACACCGTCGGCATCCTGGGAGTCGGTGGTCTCGCCCAACTTCAGCGTCCCCACGTATTCCTTATCCTCGCTCATGAGGAGGTCCTGAATCTTGGTTCCACGGCCCAGCGTGAGCAGGAGGAGTCCGGTGGCCAGAGGGTCCAACGTGCCGCAATGGCCGATTTTTTTTGTCCCCAAGACGCGGCGCGCTATCGCCACGACGTCGTGGGAGGTCATCCCGGAGGCTTTGTCTATGGGAAGAACCCCGTCGATTGCATTGTCAGATCGCATGATAAATAGTTCTCCCGGGAGTTAGGAGTTCGAAGGCTTCTCCATGGCCTCGCAGATTGCATTCAGGACCATCTCCTCGACTTCGGCAAGGGATCCCTTGATACGGGCACCTGATGCCAACTGGTGACCGCCTCCTCCGAAAGAGGCACAGAGCTTGCACGCGTCGAATCTGCTGTCCTTCGAGCGGAGGCTCAGACGCACGCCACCATCGGCAAGTTCCTCAAAGAACGCCGCGGCCTGCACTCCATCGATGCAACGGATATGTTCGATCAGGCCCTCGGTATCCTCGGGCAATACCCCGAGGGATTCCGCGAACGCAAGGGGTAGGGAAAAACTGGCTACCCTGTCATCACAGGTGAAGCGGGCACTCACCAGGGTGTGTCGGAGCAACTCCAAGCGCCGCCTCGGATAATGCTCGTAGAGTGAGCGGGAGAGTTCGGCCACATTGACCCCGCGAGCGGTGAGTTCCGCGGCCACCTCGAAGGTTCTGGCACTGGTTCCCTCGTATCGAAAAGATCCTGTGTCCGTCTCGATGGCGGCGAAAAGATTGGTTGCCATCTCGGGCGTGATGGTGATCCCCTCCTGGAGAAAGGCCTCCGCAAGGATCTGCCCGGTCGCAGGACGCGTCCAATCGATGAGGTTGAGATCAGCGTAACCCGGATTGCTCCTGTGATGATCAATGCAGACCCAGAGAGGGGAGTGGGATACCGAATCCAGGACGCTCCCCAGCCTGTTCTTTACCGAGGTGTCGAGCGCAACAACGGCATCGAAGGAATCGGGCGAGGCTGAGGGTGTGGTGATGATCTCCGAGGAGGGAAGAAATGAGAACTTCGACGGCATTCCGTCATGGTTCCAGGCGGTCACTTCATGACCTTCATCCCGTAACCAGAGGGCCGTTGCGATCGTGGAACCAAGAGCATCGGCATCCGGACGAAGGTGACTGACAACCAGAATACGACGCCGGCCGCGAAGGGCCTCACGGATCTCTGGAAAAACGGCACTCCTCATGGGTCCTGACTCGGGGGTTGAGTTTCTCCATCCTCGGAGAGGGTGGGGCCGATCTCGTCCAGCAAACTCAGGACCCTGGTCCCGCGTTCGATCGATTCATCAATCTGGAAGTGGAGCAGGGGGGTGTATTTCAGCACAACGCGACGGGAGAGCTCATGCTGAAGCTGCTGCCGGTGTGAGTTCAGCACCTCCACAGCCTGCTCCTTCTGCCACTTGGTGCCGATGGCACTGATGAAAACATGCGCATTCTTGAGGTCAGGAGTGATGTCAACGGAACGAACCGAGACCAAGGGAGCCTCAAATTTGATCTCCCTGCCGATGAGGACTCCAAGCTCCCTCTTCAGCAGTTCGCAGACCCGGATGACACGGAGATTCATGGATGGGAGTGCCGGAGATGATCCCGGCGAAGTGTGGTGATGGCTGGAGATTAAAGTGACTGGGCAACCTTTTCGAGCGTGTAGCACTCGATGATATCACCCACCTCGTATTCCGAAAAATCACCCAGTCGGATACCGCATTCAAGGCCGGCGCGCACCTCTTTGACATCCTCGGTGAAGCGTCGGAGCGTCGAGAGACCGCCGTCATAGACAGGCTGGCGGCGGCGCAGGACACGGGCCCGTGCCGTCCGTGAGATCCGACCATCGGTGACGAGTGAACCGGCCACCATGCCCCGCGAGAGATCGAACAGCTGTTTGACTTCGGCATGACCGATGACAGCCTCGCGCACCTCGGGATCAAGAAGTCCGGTCATGGCATCGCGCATCTGGTCGGCCAGCTCGTAAATGATGCTGAAGAGCTTGATCTGGACACCCTCCTTGCGGGCGGCGGTATTGGCGCTGTTCTCAACCTTGACACCGAACCCGATAATGATGGCATCGGAGGCGCTGGCGAGGAGGACGTCGCTCTCGGTTACAGGACCGACGGCTCCAAGGATGACCTTGAGATCGATCTTCTCCTGGGGGATATCGGAAAGCATTCCAATAATCGCCTCGAGGGATCCCTGCATGTCGGCCTTGAGCACGATCTGCAGGGTTTTCTTCTGATCGGCTTCGAGATTGGCAAACAGATTCTCAAGCGTCGCGCGTTGCGGAGCGGCAAGCTTCTCTTTGCGCTGGGCATCCTGGCGTGTCTCACTGAGTTGGCGGGCGGAACGTTCGTTCTCCATGACCACGAGCTCGTCTCCCGCATTGGGTAGTCCGCTTAACCCGAGGACCTTCGCTGGCATGGCCGGACCCGCCGACTTGAAGGGAAGCCCATCCTCGTTGATGAGTTGTTTGACCTTGCCCCAGAAACATCCGCAGATGAAGGCATCCCCGACCTTGAGTGTTCCCGTGTTGACGATCACCGTGGCCGTGGGTCCGCGTCCCGCCTCCACTTGGGCCTCAATCACACTGGCACGAGCGGGTTGATCGGGATTGGCCTTCAGTTCGAGAACTTCGGCCTGCAGGGACATCATCTCGAGCAGTTGGTCAATTCCCTTGCCGGTCGCGGCCGAAACTTCGCAAACCACGGTGTCTCCACCCCATTCCTCGGCGACGAGTCCTTTGTCCTGAAGTTGCTGTTTTACCCGGTCCGGGTTGGCGGTTTTAAGATCGCACTTGTTGATGGCCACCATGATGGTGACCTTTGCCGCTTGGGCATGACTGAGAGCCTCAAGGGTCTGCGGCATGAGTCCGTCATCCGCCGCCACGACAAGAACAACGATGTCGGTGACATTCGCACCGCGCGCACGCATAGCCGAGAAAGCGGCGTGACCGGGGGTATCGATGAAGGTGATGGGATGGCCCTTCCAATCGATGGAATAGGCTCCGATTCTCTGGGTGATCCCGCCGGCCTCCCCGGAGGCAACTTTGGCCCTGCGGATCGCGTCGAGAAGGGAGGTCTTGCCATGATCGACATGCCCCATGAAGGTGATGATCGGACCACGGAGCTTCGTGTCCGCGGCCTTTTCCTCAACCGGTTTGGGAGGCTCGATGACAACTTTTTCCTCCTTGTGGACACCGCCACCGGAGACACGTTTTTCACGCTCAAAAACAAAACCATACAACTCGCAAAGCTTTGCGGCTATATCGGGTTCGACCGACTGGTTGATATTTGCAAAAATCTGCATCCCCATCAGGTCCTTGATGACCTTGAAAGCGGGTATGTCCATCTGCGCTGCCAGCAACTTGATCTGGATCGGTGGCTTGATATGGATGACCTTGCGGGGGTCTTCCTCGCCGCCACTTCCCTCTGCATCGAGAGTGCCAATCTGTTCCTCACCGGTCGCCTCAAGCGCAGCATTGACCTCGACCTCTTCAGGAGCAAAGTCTTTCACGACCGGAGTCGAGGCAAAGTGCTCACCCTCCCCGATGCGCGGAAGGGCTTTACCAACCGAGAGAGCACGCTTCTTCGGAGCAGGCCCATCGATCAGTGAGAGCGTGGGCAATTCCGTTGTCTTGAGATGGACTTTTTTCTCCTCAGTCTTTTCAGGGGCAACCGGTTCCGGAGACTTGGTCTTTGAGGAACCGCGAGGTCCGGAAGCCGGGCCGGAACCGGCACGGGAAGAGCGGTTCGGCACCTTGGATGCCGGCCCCCCTTTGTGAGATGCGGGAGAGGATTTCGAACCGCCCCCTCTCGGGGACGGGGATTTGGATTGGGAAGCTTTGGTGGCCATCGTGATAAAATTCAGTGTCAGCGTGCCCCCCCGATTAATCGGGAGGATGAACGCTGTTACGAGGCGGCCGGCACTCCTTTTTCGGCAACCTGGTTCTTTGCTGCGGTAAGAATGGATTCTGCCTTCTCGAGTCCGCACCCGAGAACGCCGTCAATGTCGGAAGCCTCCGCGGTAATAATGACCTCGATGGAGTTCATACCGCCAGAGGCCAGAGTCTTGGCCTCGTCATCGCTGATGCCCAGGGATTTTGCCAATTGGTTGGCGGCTCCCCCCATCTGCTGTTCAAAAGCCTCGGCCGCAGAGCGGTCCTCCTGGATATCGATCTCCCATCCCGTCAACCGGGAGGTCAGGCGTGCGTTCTGTCCCCTCTTGCCGATGGCAAGGGCTAGATCCTCCTTGTCAATGGAGATACGGAGTGAGTGGGAGGCCTCATCCTGTTCTATAGAACGGATGCGTGCGGGTTTGAGCGCCTCGCGGGCAAACTCCTTGGGATCCTCATACCAGCGGATGATGTCCACCTTCTCGTTGTTGAGTTCGCGGACGATGTTCTTGACACGGGCGCCACGCATTCCCACACAGGCCCCGACCGGGTCCACCTTCTCGTTGGAACTATGGACCGCCACCTTGGTGCGGAATCCAGCCTCGCGGGCAATGGCGCGAAGCTCCACAGTGTGATCGGCAATCTCGCTGACCTCGATCTCAAAGAGTCTGCGGATGAAATTGGGGTGACTACGGGAAAGAATGATCTCCGGGCCGCGGGGACCGTTCTCAACCGCCACCACGTAGGCACGGATACGATCACCGATGTTGTAATCCTCAGAATTCACGCGTTCCCGAGAGGGCATGATCCCTTCGAACTTGCCCAGATCAAGGATGACGTCACTCCGGTCAAACCTGCGGATCGTCCCGCTGACAATCTCACCGGCACGGTCCTTGAACTCCTCGTAGATCATCTCCTTCTCGATCTGACGGATGCGCTGGGCAATGGCCTGACGGGCGGTCTGGGCCGCGATCCTGCCGAAGTCACGCGGGGTGACCTCGATTTCAATCTCGTCGCCGACCTGCGTCTCCTTGTTGATCAGGCGGGCTTTGGCTAGTGAGATCTCCTCCTGCGCATTGGTGACCGTCTCGACGACGAGCGGTTTTGCAAAGGCGCGGATTGCACCGCTCTTGGGGTTGATGTCAATGCGCACCTCCCGAGAACAGGAAAAGCTCTTTTTGGAAGCGGCAACGAGCGCCGAGGAGATGGCCTCGATGAGGATCTCTCGCTTGATACCTTTTTCGCGCTCGAGGTAGTCGAGCATGGCGATAAATTCAGAGTTCATGGCAATAGGAATTCCCGACGCACAAGTCAGGAATTGTTCCAAGACAGCGTGTCGGGGTTTGATAATCTGGCCGATAACGTTCTTCAGGTCAATCTAAAGAACAAGGAAAGCGGTTTATGCCGGAGACTTTCCCAACATTCTCTTTGACCTCTCGGGGACTGAAACCCATCCTGCGGCAGATCTCCGTTATCGTTCCCGGGAATATCGAGATCCCGGTTTTCATGCACTTCTTCCCATGTCCTCCTTAAAAGCAAGCCCCTCCATGCCATCCCGCCCTTCCCGGATGGCTTCCCCGGCTTGGTTTTGGAGCCTCCTGCTTGTCGTGACGCTTTGGAAGATCTCTGCAGGAGGGCGTCTGGGGCTGATTTTTGACGAGTGTTACTACTGGGAATGGTCGCTCCATCCCCAGGCCTGCTACTTTGATCACCCTCCTCTCACTGCCTGGATGATCCGTGCCGGCCACGCCATTCTGGGACAGACGCCATTAGCCGTCCGCTTCTGGGCCATCGTTTCGGGGATTCTCCTGGCATTGGCAGGCCGGATCCTGGGTGCGGAGATGTTCGGCCCTGCCGCCGGCAACAGGGCGGGCATCCTCCTGCTGCTTGCTCCGATCTTTGCAGGCAACGCCTTGCTGATGACCCCTGATACGATGCTCATGCCTGCGTGGGCCTTTGCCATCCTCTTTACATGGAAGGGAAGCCGTGAGGCCGCATCACCCGGTTGGTGGATTGCGGCCGGAGCGGCGGCAGGCATCGGCCTGCTCTCCAAATACACCATGATCCTCTTTTACGGAGCGCTGGCTCTTCTCTGGCTGACCAGTCCGGGAAGGAGAGGGAAGCTTTTCCTGGGGATTCTGCTGGCAGGAGCGGCCTCGTTGCTCTGTTTTGTTCCCGTGCTCTGGTGGAACAGCCAGCACTCCTGGATCTCGTTCAGCCACCAACTCAACCACGGCTTCAAAAACGAACACCAGACGCTGATTAATTTCCAAAACCTGATCGATTATAGTGCCTTCCTGATTCTCCTTGTCTCGCCGATCCTGGGACTCTTCTGCTTCAGAACGGCCTCCACGCGACTCTCCGACGAGCGATTCCGATTCCTAGCCCTCTTTTTCTGGACCGTTGTCCTCTTCTTTGGCTTCTCGGCCGCCAAAGCCCATATTGAGGCCAACTGGCCGATGGCGGCCTTCATCACGGGGCTCATCATGGTGGCCGGTGACTGGGAGCGTTATAGCCTTAGCTGGAGACGGGCGGCCATGATCGTGCTTCTTGTGGCGGATCTGGGTGCCGTGGCCGGGGTCTCCTACCTTCTGCTTCCCGCTGATTCCTCCATCTCCATTCATCATCTCTCTCCCGACACCTCCATAATCATGGGCTTCCCGGGATCGGATCAAGTCGCGGGGGCGGTTCGGCAGGGACTCGGTGATTTCCAGGCCCGTCTCGAGGAATTTCTGGGCCCAAAAGCAGTCGCAGAGACCATCAGCAAGAGGTTCCGTGAATCGGGTGCTGATTTCCTCTGCCTCTCGACCTACCAACTGACCGGAGTGATGTCCTTCTATGCCCCCGATCTGGAGCCCGTGCTCTGGCTTCCGAATCATGGTCGTGCACGCTTCCCGTGGATCGACGACAGGAAGTGGGCGGGGAAGAGCGCTCTGGTAGCCGAGTGGCCCCGCCGGGGTCCCCTCTACTTCAATCTGTTTACCGACCTGCAACTTCCCCAACCCGTTCAGATCCCGAATATCAAGAGCCCCCTCTACCTCTCTCTGGGACACAACTATAACCCGGAGAATGTCACCAATCGTTGACCACCCTTCCCTCATTCCTCACTCACAACTCCAACCCCTCTCCTGTCATGACACGCAAGGAACAAGCCGCCGCGCTGGCAAAAAGACTTCCTGAAATCTATCCGGACGCCCACTGCGAACTGGACTTCAGCTCGCCCCTGGAACTCCTTGTCGCCACCATCCTCTCGGCTCAATGCACCGACGTTAGGGTGAATATGGTCACACCGGCCCTTTTCAAGCGATGCCCATCAGCACCCGATTATGCCGCTATTCCCCAGGAGGAACTTGAGACCCTTGTCCACTCCACCGGATTCTATCGCAACAAGGCCAAGTCGATCCGGGGCATGGGAGCGGCCCTCGTCGAGCGGCACGGAGGAGTTGTCCCTCAAACCATCGAGGAACTCTCAGCCCTTCCCGGCGCAGGTCGCAAGACGGCCAATGTCGTCCTTGGGAACGCCTTCCACATCAACGAAGGGGTGGTCGTCGACACCCATGTGGGGCGTCTCTCCCTAAGGCTGGGACTCACGACGAATACCGACCCGATCAAGGTGGAGCAGGATCTCATGGATCTCTTCATGCAGGAGAGTTGGAGCGACCTGAGTCACTGGCTGATCTGGCACGGACGCCGTCGCTGCAAGGCTCGCAATCCCGCCTGCGAGGAGTGTGAACTGCGCGACCTCTGCCCGAGCGTTGACAAGCCCGACAGGTTCCTAAAAAAATAATTTCCATCCCCATCCCCAACCCCAACATGAAAAAGATCCTCCTCATCCTGACTGCCGTCGTTCTCGTAGCCGTGGCAGGAGCCTTCGGTTATCTCTACCTCTCGCTCAATTCCCTGGTGAAAAAAGCTGTCGAGACCGTTGGCCCGAAAATCACACGGACGGATGTCAAGCTCGCCTCGGCAGTCCTTCTCCCCCTATCGGGCAGCGGAAGTCTGAACGGACTTGTGATCGGCAATCCCGAGGGATTCGGGAAATCCTACGCCATCAAGGTCGGCTCCATCTCCATCAGTGTGGACAGGAACTCCCTTTTCTCCGACACGATCATCATCAATGAGATCCTCATCAAGAAGACCTCCATCACCCTGGAGGGAACCCTTCAGGGGAATAACCTGGGCAAACTGATGCAGAACATCAAAAGCTATGACACCGGCTCGAAACCCTCCTCGGAGAAAAAACAGACCTCCTCCGCCTCCCGGAAGTTCATCGTGAAGAGGGTTCTCGTTTCCGGAACCGAGCTCAATGTCGCAGCCAGTGCGCTTGGCCAAAGCGTCTCTCAATCCCTGCCCCTTGGGGATCTCCATCTCGAGAACCTCGGGAGTGATGGATCCGGAATCTCCCCGGCCGCCATCTCCCAGCAGATCCTAACCCCTCTGATTAACAGCGCCATCCGGCAAGGCCTCACCATCCTTTCCAAGCAGGGACTCAAACAACTCGAACAGCAAGGCGCCGGCCAGATCCAGAATGCACTGAAAGGATTGTTTAAGTAGGGACACAGCTTGCACACTAGCAAGATGTTTGAGGAATCCCACCACCTAGGTAGAGCCCAGATCACGGGGATGCTTCCATCTCCCCGACGGATCCCTGTGGAATTTCAGGAAGCGAAGCACCCATCCCGTGTAAGCCTCCTCCGTCTTGAGACTGTAGTGCTTTACCCTCATCACCTCCCTGATCTGATCCATCAACGGGGATTTCGGGTTGGCAATGACGAACGCAGCCTTTCCCGGATAGCTTCTTTGGGGTTTCATGGGAGAAACTACCACAACTGCAGAAGGATAGCAAAAAACGCCCCCGATGAACCCACCGACAATCACGGCCATTTGGCCGCCTAGTAACTGTTAGCCTATATCGAACTATGCACATCATTTTATTTTTTATAATCCTCGTTATTCAAGGGTTTTTATTTTCATGGTTGTCAACGTTTCTCATGTGGCCATTTCTCGGACTGGCTGTCCTTACCTCACGAATAGCTGGAGACAATCCAGCGCGCAGATGTATGTGGTGGGTTATCGCTCCGATCATCTTTGCTGGAAATGCATATGTTTTATGGGGCTGGGCGGCACATGTTTCACTACTCACACACAGATTTTCAACAGCCCCAGAAGTCAGTCAGCACTGGATTTATTATATTTTTGGCTTCTTCGGTTGTGTAGCTCCATTGTCATCAATGGCGGCGGGAGAGAATAATTCGGGATCGGTGATCCATATCAACCTGGCAGCACTGGCATTTATTATTTTTTGCATCTGGCCTGCAACCATATTTGCGTTGTATGGGTGGATTTTAGCGCTTGTTGGAGTTAGCTAGAGAATACATGAAAGAGGCTAACCAATCACTGGAGCGAACACCATTAGGTCTGCCGGTTTGCATGGGTATGCCGTGCATGGTGTCGCTCAGTTATAGCCGTTAGCTGCAAAGATCATTATCTTGCCATTTGCGCACACTTCAGCTACCATAATCTGTATGATTGCAGCCGCTGAAATCGAACGCATGAGTGTTGAGGAACGCCTGCAAACTATCGAGATTCTGTGGAGATCGATCTCTCATTCCGACGATTCACTAGAATCTCCCTCATGGCATCGTGAGATTCTTGAAGCCAGACGCGCCAAAGTTGATGCGGGAAAAGGAGTGTTTCTTTCTATTGAAGAGCTACGCAGCAGACTCAAACAGGCTTCATGAAGCCTGTAGTTGTTTTATCCGAAGCTGCTGGAGATTTGGAATTGGGACGTGAGTTTTATGATTCTCAGACACTTGGGATAGGTGATTATTTTGTGGATTCTCTTTTATCGGATATTGAGAGTCTTAGATTATTTCACGGCATTCATCCTCTTCACTTCGGGTTTATGCGGATGCTATCCAGCAGATTTCCTTTTGGCATCTACTATGATGAAACTGATGCTGAGATTCAGGTGTTTGCTGTCCTGGATTTACGACGAGATCCAGATTGGATTTACACCGAACTTTCTACTCGATAAGCAGCTAACCAAGCGATGCAGCGAACGCCCTTTGGTCGTCGCTGATCTTATACGTTAGGTGCTTTGTGTTCCCTCAACACTGTTGCCTTGATGCTTTCAACTGATACGATGTCTCCATGCCAGAAGTGCTTCGTATCCACGGATACCGTTTTTTCTTCTTTAGCCGTGAGGGAACAGAATCTCATCACATTCATGTGGAGCAGGCTGAGCGTTACGCTAAGTTTTGGCTCACGCCCATTTCACTCGTAGAATCTCGTGGCTTTCGCAGCACGGAACTGCGAGAGCTCCACAATTTAATTGAGCAGCATCGCGAATCGTTTATCATTGCTTGGGATGAGCACTTTAGCCAGTAGGCCTGTTGCAGATGCCGTGGATGTATCCTTCACGGACGACGAACTTGTCGTCACGCTCGCCGATGCTCGACGGGTTTCGGCCCCGCTCGAGTGGTTTCCTAGGCTACTACGCGCCTCACCAGAGCAACGCTCAAACTGGCGTCTCATAGGTCGGGGGGTCGGTATCCACTGGGATGATGTTGATGAAGACATCTCTGTGCGGAGCCTTTTGGCAATCTGACCGAACACCTAAGGAAGCGATGCAGCGAACGCCCTTCGGTCGTCGCTGATCTTATACGTTAGCTAAAAGAATATGCCCAACGCATCTATTAAACTACCAAACGGGACTTCGATTATCGTGTGTCACGCCTGAAGAAATAGCAAAGTTTTTATCTCTCTACTGAGGAGGGTCTTCGGGGGCGCCAAGCAAGCCAAATCAGCAACCTCCGAAAGGCGTTCCAAAACCTAGATAACGCACGAGAACTGCCAGCACTGATCAAGTGAAGAAGACCGACCTAAAAGGACCAGATCTGACTAAAGTTATTGCAGAATCAACAAAATTCAATCACCTTCTCAACTGGATACTAGTGAAGTATTTCTTATAATAACATCCCATTTACCCATTCATTTCTCGTGAACCTTACTAAGACCCGCACCTCAATGATTCCTGCGTTCAAACTCCCTTTCCTATTGCTCTGTGCAGGATTCCTAGGAGTCATGCACTCCTACGTGCAAGCGGGGGTAGATACCACCCAGCACGATAATTGGGTTTATCTGAACAGTGATTTCTCAAACACGGGATATCCCTTAGGACTTACCGAAAGTTTCACCCTGCAGAGCATCACGGACAGCGGTCCTTATGCAGGCCAAAGTTATAAAATTACTAGCGGGCAACCTTGGGGAGGAGTCACGACTCAAAATCAGCTGTCGATTGATGCCATGGCGGGGCGGCAAAATTCTACGGATCCAGCTGACTTTTTTAACACTCTACGCCAAGGGGCCGCTTTTACGGGTAGCGATCCCGGTCCCAATGATTTGAATTTTGCATTTTCCGGGGTTTTCACCATCTCTGCCAATCAATTTTCAGGATCTCCAGTTCCTATAGTCAACTATAACATCCTGCTCGGTCAGGGAAGTGATGGCTCAGGTATTAACAACTGGTGGATTTCAGGTCCTGGTTTTACTTATCAGCAAGACTCCGTGAGTACTGGTATTGTGACGCCCGATGGAGCTTTTTTAATTTCGGAAGCGTCTGTATCCAATGACACATTTACTGTGAAAAATCTTACCGTTACTAGCGCGATACCTGAGCCCTCCAATCTGATCTGGGTTGGATTGGCTGCCGTTCTGGCATTCGGAATGCGAAAGAAGCGAACCGTTTCTAACACTTGAGGAGATCGTTCCATTCAATGGGAATGGTTTCAGAAAGATAGAATTTATTCAATCATGGGAGCTTCGCTTGCACTTCATCTAATTTTTTAAGAAAATATAATAAAGATATAATAACCATGATTAGCCAATCACTGGAGCGAACCCCATTAGGTCAAACAGTTTGGATAGGAATGCAGTGCATGGCGTCGCTAAGCTTTTTCCGTTAGGTAGAAACTTTGCTGCAGCCAAGGCTTGGAAGTTCAAATGCCGTGTAAGGCGCACGAGGGAGAGCTTAGTTATCCAACGCCGACCGAGCAGCAACACCGCGCGGCGCTGAAATCCCGAGCCCTCCCAGAGGTTACTCCTCTCCTTTGGAGAGTTTTGTGAGAACCGACAAATCCTCAAGCGTCGAAGTATCTCCCGTCAGCGACTGACCTCCCGCCACCTGCTTAAGGAGGCGTCGCATGATCTTCCCTGAGCGGGTCTTCGGAAGCATCTCGGCAAATCGGATCTCGTCGGGCTTGGCGATGGGACCGATGCAATTGCCGACATGATTGCGAAGCTCGTTCTTGAGGGCCTCGCTTGGCTTCTGACCAGCACGCAGGGTGATGAATGCAACAATCCCCTGCCCCTTGATCTCATCCGGGCGCCCGACCACGGCGGCCTCCGCGACTGCGGGATGGCTGACGAGAGCGCTCTCCAGTTCGGCTGTGCCGAGGCGGTGACCGGCGACGTTGAGAACGTCGTCGATGCGACCGACGATCCAGAAATTCCCCTGCTTGTCGCGACGTGCTCCGTCTCCGGTGAAGTAGGCCCCCTTGACCTCGCTCCAGTATTGCTGTCGGTAGCGGGCCTTGTCGCCCCAGATACCACGTAGCATCGAGGGCCACGGTTTGCGGATCACGAGTTTGCCACCTTGTCCGTGGGGAACTTCGTTGCCATGGTCATCAACGATGGCAGCGTCCACTCCGAAGAAGGGAAGCGTCGCGGTGCCGGGCTTGCAGGGAGTGGCTCCGGGCAGGGGCGCAATCATGTGGGCACCGGTCTCGGTCTGCCACCAGGTGTCGACGATCGGGCACTTCTCATGGCCGATGTGCTTGTAAAACCACATCCAGGCTTCGGGATTGATCGGCTCACCCACCGTGCCAAGCAGGCGAAGGGAGGAGAGGACGTGCTTGCGCGGATACTCATCACCCCACTTCATAAAGGCGCGGATGGCCGTCGGTGCGGTGTAGAAGATGGTGACGCCATAATCGGCGATGAGCTTCCAGAAGCGGTCGGGCTCGGGCCAGTTCGGCGCCCCCTCATACATGAAGCAGGTAGCACCATTCGAGAGAGGTCCGTAAACCAGGTAGCTGTGTCCGGTGATCCAGCCGATGTCGGCGGTGCACCAGTAAACATCCTCCTCCCTGAGATCGAAGATATACTTGGTGGTCGAGTAAGTGCCGACCAGATAACCACCCGTGGTGTGCAGGATCCCCTTGGGCTTCCCGGTCGATCCGCTGGTGTAGAGGATGAAGAGCGGGTGCTCACTGTCGAGTTGCTCGGCCGGGCAATCAGCGGAGACATACTCCATCTCACGGTGCCACCAGACATCACGTCCTTCCTCAATGTGGATGTCTGCCTCGGAGCGCTTGAAGACGATGACTTTGCGGACCGAGTTGTCTCCCTTGAGCGCATGATCGACATTCTGCTTGAGCGTGACCATCTGTCCCCGGCGATAGCCTCCGTCGGCCGTGACAATGACTCGGGCTCCGCTGTCGGCAATACGGTCCTTGATGCTCTCGGCACTGAATCCGCCGAAGATGACGCAGTGGACGGCACCGATCCGTGCGCAGGCAAGCATGGCGATCGAGGCCTCGGGAATGAGGGGCATGTAAACAATGACGCGCTCCCCCTTCTTGACGCCGTTACGCTTGAGGACATTCGCAAACTTGCAGACCTCACGATGGAGTTGGCGGTAGGTCAGGACCTTTTTATCCCCGGGCTCCCCCTCCCAGATGATGGCTGCCTTGTTGGCCCTTGGAGTCTCCAGATGGCGGTCGAGACAGTTCTGCGATGCGTTGATCTTCCCCCCGACAAACCACTGGGCGTAGGGGATCTTCCAGTCGAGCACGCTGGTCCATTTTTTCAGCCAATGGAGCTCCTTGGCTTCACGAGCCCAGAACTTGTTCGGATTCTTCACCGACTCGGCGTGGAGTTTCCGATACTCGGCCATGCTTCCGATGCGGGCTTTTTTGGAAAATCCGGCGGAGGGCTTGAAGATCCGGTTCTCGACGAGGTGGGATTCGATATTCTTGGAACTCTTGGTGTTCTTGGAGATCTTAGGGTTAGGCATGGGGGAAGGGATACTTTGGCAAACGATACAAACCTACTGATTAGAAAGGATTCCCGTGAAAATCCACTCCCTAATCCGAGGAGTTGGCTTTTTTGTTTCGGGAAGTCCGCGGTTCTGTTTAAGACTTTCCACTGAATCAGATGATCAAAGCATTAAGACTTTTAGTGTTCTGCCTCATTCTCCCGTTTGGCACAGCCTTGCCTGCAAAAGAGGCGGCACCAAGAGAACCATCGGAAAATCAGGAGACATCCCCCTCGCCCTCTCAGAAGATTTTGAACGTGGGGGTAGTCATCGACGAACCCTTCGACATGAAGAAAAATGATGTCTATCAGGGTTATTGCATCGACCTGTGGCAGGCTCTTGCGGGTGATCTGGGACTAAAATTCCATTTTGTCGAGTATCCGAGTTTTTCCGAATTGATCGAGGCGACCATGAAAGGAGAAGTGGATGTCAACGCCAACTCTCTCTACGTCACCAGCAAACGACTTCAGAAGATGGATTTTGCGATGCCTTTCCTTCAAGGGGGCATGCAGATCATGATCAATGAAAACCGGGGGGGATCGGCCCTGAAACTCTGGAACGGCCTTCGAGACAGCGGCCATCTCAAGGTGCTTGAAATCGGAATTGCAGTCATTTTGATCGGAACTTTATTGCTGACTGTGGTGGATCGCTACATGAACAAGGAATTCCCAAGCCCCTGGGTCGATGGACTGGCTGAGTCCTTCTACCATGTGATGTCGATCTGCATGACAGGCAAAAGCAGTCATAAGCCGCTCCCAGGTCCTTTCGGTAAGATCATGGCGGGCATTTGGACCGCATTCGGGGTCGCAGTTGTCGCCTATATCACCTCAACGATTACCAGCGTGATGACGGTCAATAAGCTCCACAGTATGATCAACGGACCTCAAGATCTTGCAGGACACAAAGTGGGGGTGCTAAAAGGCGGGGTGGGCGAGGCCTATTGCGAGGCAAACCATCTCAATAGCGAGAGTTTTTCAACTCTTCCTGAAGCGGTGCAGGCACTGATCAAAAATGACATCGATGCCATTGTCGGGAATGCGATGTCGCTTCAATGGTATGACAACTCCCACCCGGAGCTTCCGATTACGGAGGTCGGACCAATCTTCGAGAAGAAATACTGCGCCTTCGCGCTACCGCTTGGAAGCCCCCTGCGCCACAATCTCAACGAAGCTTTAACGAAACGCCATGAATCCGGATACATCGAACAACTCCGGCAACAATATTTCGGAAATATCCAGTAGAAGATTGGGGCCTCTTTGCCTGACAAGGCTATCTTTCAAGGCACATCCAACGTGCTGACAATCAGAACAGTTGAATGAGAAACGACTGACCACCCCTTTACAAAAACAGCACCAAAAGCCCTTTAGTTTCCTGAGTTTTCAAGAACACGGAAGCGGAACCGTTCATCATACTTCCCCTCGTTATGTAACCGGCAGCAGGAGAGGCAGGCGATCCGCCTCCTGGGCGCCCGGACGCGTTCGTGAACTTCACCGCAAACCGGACAACTGAGTCGATAGCGGCGTCTTATGATGCGACGCCGGAAGGGGAGTTGATGGGTGCGGGTCTCGTCCGGAATTCCAAGATCACGGCAGGCCGCTCTCCACTCGGGACCGTGGGGCGTCAATCGTCGTCGGGCGATGCCCCCGTGACGGTGGTGGGCCAGAAGATGAGCCAACTCATGGAGCAAGGTTTTCTGAACCTCCCCTTCGGGGATCCCCTCCCCTTTCAGGGCCGGATTCAGCCAAACCTCCCACTTGGACGCAATGGCGATACCGGCCGTCGTCCTCATACGGGAGTTCCAACCCACAACAACAAGCGATGAAAGACCCGGAGCAAGTGGAAGGATCAGGGCGCGGGCGCATTGCTCAAGATCCGGATCCCTCTGCCGGTGACCTCCCTCCTTTTTGCCCTTGAAGTTTTTGACAGAGGAAATCCCTGGAGCTTTTGGAAGGTCGGATATCCCCCGGGGTGCCGATCCTCCTCCACTGCCGAAAAAAAGCTTCATCTGACCTAGCAGGGAGTTCATCGGCGTGTCTGACGGGAGAGAACCCGGGCGAGCGCTTGCACCGTTGAGTCGACCTCCTCCGCAGTGGTGAGATGTCCCAGGGAGAAACGCACGGTCGCGCGGGCATTCTCCTCGCTGACCCCCATGGCAAGCAGAACATGGGATGCCTGGATCGAGCCGACCATGCAGGCGGAACCGCTGGACGCGGAAACTCCCTCCAGATCCAGGCCCATCAGCAAGGTCTCGCCGTCACATCCCGGGAAGCTGACATTCAGGGTGTTGAAAAGAAGGGGAGCTCCTGCGGCATTCCGGATGGCCGTGCCATCAAGAGCCGAGATCCTCCGCCAAAGCTCGTCGCGCAATGCCTCCTGGCGCAGTTGCTCTCTTCCCTCAAGAATTTCCGCGCAGGCCGTCAGAGCGGCGGCGGCCATTCCGACAAGGGAGGCGACATTCTCGGTGCCCGGCCTGCGCTCGTTTTCATGGAATCCACCGTGCTGGATCGACTGGATCGAAACTCCGGAGCGCAACCATAGAAACCCGGCACCGTGAGGCCCGCGGAATTTATGGGAGGTGGCCGAGAAGGCATCCACCCCGAGAACATGCGGGTTGCATGGGATCTTGCCGAAAGCCTGAACGGCATCGGTGTGAAAGAGGATCCCCCGTCCACGGCAGATGGCGGCGAGTTCAGCGACCGGCTGGATGACTCCGGTCTCATTGTTTGCGATCATCACCGCGGCCAGGATCGTGTCGGGACGGAGTGAGGCCTCAAAGAGTGCTGGATCGACAAGGCCCTGGGGGTTCACCGATAGTTCGGTGAGTTCAAACCCCTCGCCGGTGGAGAGGGAGCGCATGGCATGAAGAACCGCATGATGCTCCGTGGACACCGTCACCAGATGTTGCTTTGCATCCTTCCGATGGCGTCTGGCAAGTCCGAGAACCGCAAGATTGCAGCTTTCGGTTCCCCCCGAGGTGAAAATGATCTCGTGCGGCTTGGCTCCCAGCAAGGAGGCGAGCAGATCCCTGGAATCGTCGACCGCCCCGCGGGCACGCCGGCCGGGACCATGGATGCTGGAGGGGTTGCCGACAAGATTCCCTAGCCAGGGAAGCATGGCCTCTCTTGCCGAGGGGCAGAGGGGGGTGGTGGCATTGTGATCGAGGTAAATCATCCGGACGATGTTGCGGTTAAAAAAGGATCTTCAGGAAATAAAACCATTCGCAATCAGCGCCCCGTCGGCAAGATCACATTCCATGACATGGGCCTCGTGGCCCGATCGGCGTTCATACTCCGAGGCGATGAAATTGCCGGCTTCATGCCGATCCTTCCGTGATACCAGAACCACAATCGCCCCACCGAAGCCTCCGCCGGTCAGACGTGCCCCCAACACACCGGGAGTCAATGTGGCAATCCCAACCAGAAGATCAAGTTCAGGCGTGCTGTTTTCGAAGTTCACCCTGGAACTTTCATGGGAGGCCGACATCAGCCTTCCGAAATCAGCCACATTTCCGGATCCAAGGAACTCCACTCCGCGCAACACCCGATCGTTCTCCCCGATAATATGGGCCGCGCGGCGACGCTCGAGATCCGGTAACTGCGATTCCTCCAGCAGAGCCATATCGGCTTCCCTCAGGAAGTTGACCCCTAGTTGCCTTGCGGCCTCGCTGCACTCAAAACGGCGGGCATTATACTCACCCCCGACGAGAGCATGAGGGACGCCGCACTGGACAATTAGAAGTGAAATATCATTCGGAAAAGAGACCAAACTTACCTCTTCCTTTAGACAATCAAGAAAGATGGCGTGATCACGTTTCCCAAAAAGACTGGAGACCTGATCCAGGATCCCGCATCGAACACCCACAAACTGATTTTCAGCACGCCTGCAGAGTCTTGCCAGATCCATCCCTGAGAGTGAGACGCCGAAGAGTTTCGAGAGGAGAAGGATGGTCGAGACCTCAAGTGCAGCCGAACTCGAAAGTCCGGCGCCGAAGGGAAGATCGGAGCGGTAGGCTGCATCAAAGGCGTCAAGAAAATGTCCCTCATCGCGGAGCGCCTGAAGCACAGCCAAGGGATAATCACTCCACTCCCCCGACTTCACGAAGGGGTAAGAAGCGTCGGCACTGCCTTCCCGTAGAAGTGTCTCCTCACCGAGGAGTGTTGAGAGTCGGATCAGGCCATCGTCCCGCTTGGAACCCGAGGCCCGAACCCCTTGGGGAATCGCGGCTGAAAGCACATAGCCGCCATTGTAATCGGTGTGATTCCCCAAAAGTTCGACCCGACCGGGAGCAAAACAGCACAGGGCATCCATTCAACTATCCTATTGTCATTAGGGAAGGCGCGCCAACCCGATTCCAAAACAGCCTCTCCTTGCCAAAGCAAAGGATTAGCACTAGCACCTAAAGCTCTGACCATGACATCACAAATGATCCTACCCGACTTGCAGGCCGCGATTCTCTGTGAGGATGTGCGGGCCGAAATGAGTGGCCAGCAAACTCTTGTGGGAGTCATCGGGGCGATCCCTGCCCCCAACCTCCCGATCGGATTTTTCAAACTCTGCCTCTGGACACGGTGGTGCGGAGGAAGCGGGGATTTCATACAAAAATGCCTGATCTACGATCCCGAGGAGGATCAGGCCATTGCCCAGGCGGAGGTCCCCTTCAGCTTGGGGGACCTAAGTGCCCACGCCACGAATGTTCATTTCTTCGGGGGGATGCAGTTCCAGAAATACGGCACCTACCATGTCGAGATTCTTCTCGACGACGAAATCAGGCTAAGAATTCCGCTTCCTGTCATCCAGGTGGAGCCACCGGGCTTACGACCTTAATCCCAACAATGGCAGGGAAGAGGAATCCGGGAACTTCCTCCAGCCATCCGGGTCGCAGAATGCGGGATTTGAAGGCTCTTCCTCTTTCTTAAGGCTCGCAAGGCTCGTTAAAAATCGATCACGGAGCCGTCTTCGGGGATCATCACGTCCTGGATCGCAGGCAAAATTTCTTCCATCTTGGATTGCAAGTCCTCCCGGTCACCGACCAGATCCTCCGACAAGTGGACGAGGCACAAGGTTTTCAGGTCGGCTTTTGCAAGTTCACCGGCTAACTCCTCCGGAGTTATGTGGGAGAGTTCGCACACAAGGACCGTAGCGGGCTTTGAGAGAAGCGGACTCAACTCGGATGAGTTGGCAAGATCACCGCTGAAAACCAACCTGAAATCCCCCTGCTCGATGGCGAGCGAGTAGGACTGGCAAGCTTTCGAGGAATCAGCATCGAGCAATCCCCGGTAGCAAAGCTCCAGATGCCCGTTCGCTTGCGGCGTGACGGTGACCCCCTCCCAGAGGAGAGGCGATGCGGGGTCCCAGGGCATCCAGTTGATGGAAAATCCCAATCCCGATTCGGGGAGATAAAGGGCGGATATCCAGGCGCGAAGGGGGCTGATCATCTCTTGGGGGAGATGGATGGAAAGAGGCTTTGTTCGTCCGTAAAGCATCGCCCCCTGCAGGAATGCAGGAACTCCTCCGATGTGATCGACATGTCCATGCGTGATCAGGATTGCGTCGATCTCCTGAATGATCGCACCCCGCTCCCTGAGCAGGTGGACGCACGGTTCTCCGGCATCGACGAGAAGTCGCAACCGATCCAGATGGACAAGCGTGCAGGGGAAATAACGTTCGGAGGAGGGAATACCGGAACCTGTCCCGAGAAAACTTAACGAGGGCATGCTCCGAGACTGATGAGGGGAGCCCTCAAGAGAAAGAAAAAGAAATCCCCGGTTGGCAGGAAAATGAACACCCTTTGAAAAAAACTCTTTTCTCCTTTGACATCACGTCGATGATTTCCTAGTTTCGACAACCTTTCCCTATTCCGAATGAAGACATTTTCCGCAAAAGCACCCGAAGTCAAACGCAGTTGGTGGGTCATTGACGCCAAGAACCAACATCTGGGTCACGTCGCCGTCCAAGCAGCGAACCTCCTTCGCGGCAAGCACAAGGCCATCTACACGGCTCATGTCGACACCGGTGATTTCGTCGTTGTCATCAACGCCGGCGATGTCCAGATCGGGGGAAAGAAGGAAACCCAAAAAACTTACATGAGCTTTTCCGGTTTCGTCGGAGGACATAAGTCCGAAACCTTCCGTCAACGTCGCGCACGACGCCCTGAGTTGCTCATCGAGAAGGCCGTCAAGGGAATGATCCCTCACAACCGCCTCGGCAGCACGATTTATGGTAAACTCAAGGTCTATCGCGGCCCGGAGCATCCCCATACAGCCCAGAATCCACAACCGGTCAAGTAAACCAGACGTCACTCAGCAACCCTTTTATTTTTTCAACCGTTTTATTTTTTAATTCATGGCAACAGAAAAAACAGCCACCACAGGACGCCGCAAAACCGCAGTCGCGAGAATTCAGATCACGGCAGGAACCGGCAAGATCAATGTCAATGGAAAGAGCTTTGACGAGTATTTCACGACGGTCTCCATGCAGAACACTGTTCTGAAACCCCTTGAGGTTTTGAATGCGGTGAAGAACTACGACGTGGAGGCCAAGACCTCCGGTGGGGGCCTTCAGGGACAGGCGGGTGCTCTCAGCCTAGCAATAGCCCGAGCTCTTAATGAGTTCAACGAGGCGAACCGCCCTCTTCTCAAGGCAGATGGTCTTCTGACACGCGATCCCCGCATGCGTGAGAGAAAGAAACCGGGACGCCCCGGAGCACGCAAGCGCTTCCAGTTCTCCAAGCGCTGATTTTCAGCCTCCTCTTCCCGAGAATGGAGATTTTCTCTCTCTCAGTCAAAAGCCTCCTTCAACGGAGGCTTTTTTCTTTTCTCTTGGTTTCACTTTTTCCGGTGCTGGGGCTTTCCTCTTCCCTGGGTCAGCAGGCCGACGCTCCTCCTTCCCCCGTCGTCTTCTCGGTTGGCTCTTTTTCTTTTCCCCGACCGGAAGGATGGATCTGGGTTCCCCCGACCTCCTCGATTCGCAAGGCTGAATTGAACATTCCTTCATCTGTTCCGGGCATTGCTCCGGCAACGGTCACCTTCTTTTGCTTCGGTCGAGGAGAGGGAGGCAGTGTCCAGGCCAACGTGGACCGGTGGACAGCGCAGTTTTCCAATCCTGACGGTTCCCCAGTGAAAGCCATAACAGAATCAAGGCGCGACAACTTGACGGATGTGACGCTAGTCACGGCCTCGGGGCTTTTTTCCAGCGGCATGGACCGTAACAATTCGACTCCGCAAGCCCGAACGGGACTTCGGGGCGCTATTCTTCAAAGCGCCCAGGGTGATGTCTATGTCAAGATGACCGGTCCGGAAGCGCTTGTCAGTTCCTCAGCGCAGGCCTTTGAAGACATGATTCATTCGGCCTGCACCGAACCATCCCCACGGTGAACCGACGACACTCACCCGACCTGCTCCGTCGATCGTGGAAAAAGTCCCTCGGGGCTCTACGGGCCAATCTGATCCCCGGACTCCTTCTCCAATCGATCATGGCCGTCATGGCCTGTACCTACCTGTTCCTTCCATCGGCACGACATGCCTTTGAGAACCTCGCTCTTGTTCGCTCGCACTTTGGACTCCTCTTCTCCTTTACAGGAACGGCCGTTGCCTCCGCGATTTTTCCGGAATTCATCAGGCTGATTCTGCCTAAGAATCAACTCCACAAGAAGGATTCACCGGGACTGGCGGCACGTCTCCTTTTCGGCATTCCCTTTTGGGGCCTTATCGGAATGCAGGTGGATCTCTTCTATCGCCTGCAGTTTTGTCTTTTCGGCCCCTCGAATTCACTGCCCGTCATCGGAAAAAAAGTGCTTGTTGATGCCTTTCTGTATTGCCCACTTCTTGCCATTCCCCAGGCCGTCTGCATCATCCTCTGGAAGGATCACGGATTCACTTTTTTAGGATTTCACGGGCACTCGCCTTTCAATTTTTACGCCATGAATATCTTCCCGGTTCTGATGGCCAACTGGATGGTCTGGATTCCCCTGGTCTGCATCATTTACTCACTCCCTCCGGCTCTTGGTGTCCCCTTCTTCATCGTGGCCCAGAGTTTCTGGGTCATGGTCTTCACCACACTCTCGGGACGCGCTTGAGATCACTGAGCGGGGATCGTGCATCACGTGATTTTCTTCAGGGGAGAACCTCCGGAGATTGCAATTACCTCGGTGACCCTATTCAATCCCCGAGAACCACATCCCAACTCTTGATCCCATGGAACCATCACTCCTTCAAATCCTTCTGCTGGGCCTGATCCAGGGAGCTGCGGAACTTCTTCCCGTTTCCAGTTCAGCCCATGTCATTGTCGCTGAAAAGCTGATGGGGTTCGACCCGACCAGCCCCTCCATGACCTTTCTTCTGGTCATGCTGCATGCCGGCACGATGATCGCCGTCATCGCCTATTTCTGGAAAGCCTGGAATCGAACATTCTTCTCGAGTGCCTCCAATTTCAAGAGCATGATCACGAATGTCGGAGCGGCGACCGTGGCCACGGTCCTTGTTGGTTTTGCATTGAAGGCTCTCCTGGAGAAATCATTGCTCCACGGCACTCATGAACGCGCAGAGATTGAACATCTTTTCGGCAATCTCCACCTCATAGCAGCAGCTCTTCTGGCCGCCGGGATCCTGATCCTCTTGGCCGGATATTTGGGTGGTAAGGGGTCGATCCCGTCGGTCGGCCTCCGTTCGGCGATTTGGATCGGTATTTCGCAGGGTATCTGCATGCCTTTCAGGGGACTCTCCCGCTCGGGTGCGACAATCTCCGTCGGGATGCTCCTAGGCGTTACCCGACTCAGGGTGGAGGAATTCAGCTTTGCACTTGCGGTCGTCATCACGCCAGGTGTTGTGGCGCTCGAACTTAAGCGTCTGCTGAAATCGCCTGATCATTCGGCAATCCATCATCAGATTCTGCATCAGGTGGGACCGGGTCTGATCGGCATGGTGGCCGCATTTTTCGCGGGACTCCTGGCCTTACGACTCCTTTCAAACTGGTTGGAAAAGGGTCATTGGTCCTGGTTTGGATACTACTGCCTGGTGTTCTCAGGATTGGTTTTCCTGCTCGCCTCGATGGGGTTGTAAGGGCTACATACTAACCAGATGAATATCCGAAACGCTCTCCTCTTGATTCCGGTTTTGATTTTAACGGGATGCAGTTCAGGTCAAAACAAGGAGGTGCTGATGAGTGCGGCGGGGTTCCGCACGATCGTCCCCTCCACGCCGGCACAGGTTTCCCAACTTCAGACAATTCCCCAGGGCAAGATCATTCCGATTAGCAAAAAAGGGAAAACCTTCTTCCTGTATGCGGATGCAAGGAACAAGACGCTCCTGATAGGCAACCAGCAGCAATTCACGACCTATCAGCAGTATGTGCGTCAGTATAAACTCCAAGAGGACAAGGTGGAGGCCGCTGACATGAATGCCGATTATTGGGGTGGCTGGGGCGGAGGATTCTGGGGTCCGGGATTCTATTGAGACCTGATCGGATTTCCCCTGAAGACAGGACAGATTAAAAACAATCCTCGTGAAGGGAAGACTGAAACTTTTACTCCCCGCACTCCTTGCAGGCCTTGTTGTGTTGTTGACGGAAACCGGTTGTCAATCATCCCAACACAAGGAAGCCCTGCTGACACAGGCTGGCTTCAGAAGCCTCAAACCAACCTCAGCAAAGCAGACCGCCTTGATTGGCTCACTCCCCCGGGGACATCTGTCCTCTCTCGTCAAGAATGGAAAAACCGTTTTTCTCTTTCCCGATGCGGCACAACACCTCCTCTTTGTGGGAACTGAGCGGGAATATCAGGCCTACCAGCAACTTCGTCTGAAAAACGAGCTCTCCATGGATACAAAGGCCACAAAATCCCTGAATTCTGATGCAACCAATGTGTGGAGTGACTGGGGAGGTCTGGAGATCCCCTATTGGGGACCAGAATTCAATGATCCCTCACCACGATGAGAGCCGCTACATTTGGAACGTTTCTGGGGTTGCTGGTCTTGATGCATTCCCTTTCCTCCTGCTCCAACATACCTGAAAAACGCAACCTGCTGGCGGTTGCCGGATTTAAAACCATTCCCGCTTCCACGCCCTCACAATTGGCGGCGCTTCAACAGATGAAAGCGGGCAAGTTAACTCGGAATTCGGGAAAGAATGGTCCCGTCTATGTCTTTGCAGATCCGGCAAGGCGCTCCCTCATGGTGGGAGGTCCCGATCAATACAAGAAATATAAAGCCCTTGAATACAAGGAACAGCAGGCCGACGAAAACCTCCTCGACGCTCAAGTAAATATGGATAACGCCGATTACAGCGCCTGGGGACCGGATGCTAGTTTCGGTTTCTCCCCGGCTTCCGATCCCATGTAGGGAAGCTAGGGAAAGAACTCCGAGCCTACTCGCTCGGGGTGTATTCGGTGATTTTTGTCCCCTGAAGTCCGAGCCCGGCCATCAGGCCTTTTTGGCCGAAGAAGAAGGCATAGATTCCCTTCTGCAGGGTTGTGGTCGAAAGGGAGGAGGAGAATCCTTCATCCGCAATCACCAGGCTGGGAGCGCCTCCAACCTCAAAACCGCCACTCTTGTTTAGGTAATGAAGGGAATCCTCATCCATGAAGAAGAGCGCATAGGAGAACTTCTGAACTCCAGCTTGCAAACCGTAGGAAGCGGCGGTCGTGTTGTAATAACCCTCCACTTTTCCATGCTTGTATAAGACGCCGTTACCAGTCTGGACACCGACCATGAAACCAGCTTTATACACTGCCGGAAAAACGAGAACGGCCACGGCCTTGTCACCTATTATACGGGCCTTGTGGTTGTTGTTGTAGAGGCGATGCAGGGCCTTCTCCGCAGCAATCCGGGTCTCCCTGGCGGTTTCCGCATGAACTTGGAGCGGAAAGAGTAGGGTGGCAAAGGCTACGAGAAGCGCGCTTTGAAGGGATCTTATCATCAGTTTCATACAGGTTTTATCGATTGGAGTGTGGATACGGTGATTCCATTGGGTGCATTCAACGTCTTATCAATGACTGCATCGCGGCATTGTTCATTGCAAGATCCAGGATGCGCTGGCCGGGTAACGGCTTTGTGCTCAGACAGTCAAGGTTGCCGTCACGGCCGATCACGGCGATCGCAAATCCACCATGCACATCATAACTTGCGGATGTTGCTGAGGGATCGTTGACCAGGACAAATGGGATGTTGGAAGGGATGCGCCCACCCTCTGTCGTGAATGCGGCAAAACAGATGAAACCTTGGGCGGCCATTCGTTCGAAATTCCCCTTGAGTTGTGATATTTGGGATTTGAAAGTGCGATCCCTTGGAGAGGGTGCGATCACAAGCACAACCGGCTTGCCTCGGAGCGAGGAGAGCTTGATGGAGCGCCCCGCCTCCGCTCCTCCGGTAAATTCGGGAGCCGGATCGGCCAGTGTGGATGTCGTTTGGGCCCGCAGGACATCTTGAAACGAAGAAACACAGGCCAGGACAGTCACTGCGATCAGGAAGGCGGTCCTTCGAAGTCGATGAAAAACGCACATCAGAAAAAATGGGAGTAAAATCCGGCAGGAGTCGCTCGAAGACTACACCTTCATCAACTCCGCTTCCTTAGTGGCAACATGCTTGTCAATCGACTCGACCTGTTTGTCAGTAAGCTTCTGAATCTCCTTTTCCGCACGCTCAAGATCATCCTCCGTCATGATCCCTTCCTTCTGAAGCTTCTTCGCTCCCTCCATCGCTTCCCTGCGGCAGGCACGGACTCGCACCCGAGTCTCCTCCGAGATTTTATGGATCGTCTTCACAAGGTCTTTGCGTCTCTCCTCGGAGAGTTCGGGGATGCGCAGGCGTATCAATTTCCCATCGACGGCCGGATTAATGCCCACCTTGCTCTCCTGGATGGCCCGCTCGATGTCCTGCACCGTGCCTGCGTCGAATGGCTGGATGACGAGCAGTCGGGGTTCCGGTGAAGTGATCAGCGCAAGCTGCTTGAGCTTCATGCTGCTGCCATAAACGGAGACATCGATGTTCTCAACAAGTGCCGGGGAAGCCTTGCCAGTCCTGATCGCGTTGAATTCATGCATCATGAACTCCGCGGCTTTTTCCATTCCTTCTTCTGCTTCAAAAAATACTTCTTCGGCGCTCATTGTTGTATTGGGTTATTTGGCTGGTTGATCATCCGTGACAAGGGTCCCGACTTTCTCGCCTCTTACCGCACGGAGAATATTCTCGGGATTGGACATGTCAAAAACGATGATGGGCATGGCATTGTCCATGCAGAGTGAAAAAGCCGTTGAATCCATCACCTCGAGGCGGCGTGAAAGGGCATCAGAGTAAGTGAGACGGTCGAACCGTACGGCGCCTGGATTCTTCTTCGGATCGCTGTCGTAAATGCCGTCCACCTTGGTCGCCTTCATGATCACCTCGGCGCCGATTTCATTGGCCCGAAGGGCCGCCGTCGTGTCTGTGGAGAAGAACGGGTTGCCCGTGCCTGCCACAAAAATCACGATATGCCCGTTCTCAAGGTGACGGATGGCACGTCGCACGATGAAGGGTTCGGCCACGTTATTCATCTGGATCGCCGTCTGGACACGGGTGGAGTGACCGAGATCTTCGAGGGCACTCATGAGGGCCATGCCGTTGATCACCGTGGCAAGCATCCCCATGTAGTCCGCGGTCGCACGGTTCATACCGCGATGACTCGCGGCCAGTCCCCTCCAGATATTTCCCCCGCCCACGACAACGGCAACCTCGACCCCCATTCCGCGCACCTCTGCAATCGAGGCCGCAACACGTTGAACGATCTGCGGGGAAACGCTGTCCGAACTTCCGGGCTCCTTGAGAGCTTCTCCGCTGATCTTGAGAACGATGCGTCCGTATTTCGGTGGTTGTGATGAGTCTGCCATGGGTAAACATCAAACCCCAGGAAGCCATGCAGGCAAAGTCAAAACGCTCCGACCTGTTCCTCCCTTCCAATCCCTGCGGCAGGGAGAAGACCCAAGAAATTAGCCAAGAAGGGTTCCGATCTGCAGCCGGCGCCCGCGGAGAAATGCCGAGGAATGCATGATTCCCCTCCCCTCGGGCTGGATCCTTCCCAAAAGAAGACTTCCCTCACCGCATGCGACAAGCATGCCCCGATCGTCGGCCCGGAGAAGAGAACCGGGCTCTCCACAGGATCTCCTGGCAAGGATCGAAGAGTGGATCTTGAAAAAAAGAGTTTCTCCCGACTCAAGTTTCAGTGAAGTAAAAGCGGCCGGCCTGGGCTGGAGAGATCGGATTTTCCGCTCCAAGACAGAGGCGGGAAGACTCCAGTCGATCAAGCATTGATCCCGGGTGATCTTGCCGCACACAGTCGCCAGAGCATGGTCCTGAGGGATTCTTGGGGCCACGCCCAGGGCCAGCAAGTCGAGGGATCCGGCAAGCGAGAGAGCCGCAAGTTCGGCAAGACGCCCCGAGAGGGATCCGGCTGTCTCACGTCGATTAAGAAGCAAGCGTCTCTCCAGAAGCACATCCCCGGTATCAAGGCCTTCGGCCATATACATGATGGAGATTCCACTCTCCCTCTCACCGGAAGCGATCACGGACTGGATTGGGGAAGCACCACGGTGCCTGGGCAGAAGTGAGGCATGGATATTGAGGCACGCCAACGGCGGAAGCTCCAGAATTTCCAAGGGAAGGATTCGCCCGTAAGCCATCGTCACCATCACCTCGGGACGGCGCTCCTCCATCCACGGGAGCACCTCGGGAAGCCTTGGGGACTCGGGCTGAAGGAGGGGTATCCCCGGAGCAATCCTACAGGCCTCCTCTTTGATGGCGGGGGATTTCAAATCCCGATGCCGTCCCGCCGGCCTGTCCGGTTGGGTAAGGATCCCCACAAGTTCATGGTTGGCGAAAAGATAGCGGAGTGACGGGATCCCAATGTCTCCGGTTCCGGCAAAAAGGATGCGCATGCCGTGGGAGGATCCGCTAATCACATCCCAAGGGACGCCTTGGGGAAACCAGGAAGATCTTAAAATGGATCATTCTCAGATCTTAGCGGGGTGAAGGGGCCCCCGTCTCCTCGAGCAGTCCCTTGAGAATCTCAAACATCACCTCAAGAGGCGTCATGGAGGCATCGATGTCGTGTCTCTTGACGTTGTCATAGTGATGGAGCATCGGCTTTGACTCCGAGTCATAAGTGGCCAACCTGCTGCGGATGACTTCCTCGTTGGCATCATCAAGCCTGTTGTCACGCAGGGCCCGTTTTTTGAGCCTCTCCACCAGTTTGTCCCGGTCCGGGCAGGAGAGATGAAACACACGGCGAACCTCGATCAGTTCCTCCATCAGTTCACATTGGGCAACATTCCTGGGAATACCGTCGAGGATCAGGAAGTCGCGACCCGGTTTGAACTTGCCCGATTCCTCGGTCTTGCGAATGGACTCATGCCACAGGAGTACTGTCATTTCATCGGGCACAAGCAGGCCCTTGCTGGAGTATTCCAGGAAGGCACCGCCCAATTCACTTGCAGGATCAAGAGATCTGAAGACGTCGCCGCAGGCGCAATGATAGAAACCGGGAATTTTACCGAGGATTTTACCCTGGGTTCCCTTGCCGCTTCCGGGAGCCCCGAAGATGAGAATGGTGCGATATCGATCCATGTATCTTCGGAAGATATCTCAACCCGTGTCCTGAAATCAATTGCAGCCTTCATATGTACCTCCCGTTGACATTACACCCCAAGAGGCCGATAAATCTTATCTTCCAATCCATCCATCAACGTGCCCGCCAACGACGAATACACCCTGGAGATCCTCAAAGATGCCGGGCTGGTGACCGCGCAGCAGGTGGCGGATGCAACAGGGAGATGCGGAGGGATCGGCGTGGTCGATCTCCTTCTTAAGGATGGTGCTGTCTCGGCGGAGCAGGTGGCCCGAACGCTGGCCTTGCAAAACGGAATGGGATTCATCGATCTTTCGAAAGTCACTCAAACTCCGGAGCTGCTTGCCAAGCTGCCGGCTGAAACGGCACGGAGGTATAGGACCGTTCCCGTTTCCGAACACGATGGATCACTGGTTCTCGCCATCTCCGACCCTCTCGATTTTGAGGCGTTTGACAGTCTGGGATTCGTGCTCAATCGTCCGGTGGAATTTGTCTGCGCCGTCCCCTCCCTGATTGCCGAGCAGGTGGCCCTGCTCTACCCCCGGGAGCTTGAAGGTTTTGGAAACAACTTTTCCCTGGAAGCCGGAGAGGAAACGGAGGATGACGCACCGATCATTCAACTCGTATCGAGCCTTCTTTTTGAGGCCCAGAACAACCGGGCCAGTGATATCCACATCGAACCGCTAGAAAAATCCCTCCGCGTCCGTTTCAGGATCGACGGCAACCTTCAGGAGGTCCAAAGCCCCCCGAAAAAACTTCAGGGCGCAATTATCAGCCGCCTGAAGATCATGACGGGATCGATGAGCATCGCCGAGAAAAGGGTGCCTCAGGACGGTCGCATTCAAATTCGGCTCGGCGACAAGACGGTCGATCTTCGTGTCTCGACCGTCCCGACCGTTCACGGGGAGAGTGTCGTGATGCGTATCCTCGACAAATCATCCCTCGTGCTGGGCCTTCCCGAACTTGGCTTCCTTAGCGATGACCAGGCCATGTTCGAGCGACTTGTGAAACTGCCGGACGGGATCATCCTTGTCACGGGACCGACGGGATCCGGAAAGACAACCACTCTTTACGCCTGCCTCAACTACATGAACAGGCCCGACAGAAAAATCATCACCGTTGAGGAACCCGTGGAGTATCAGATGACGGGCATCAACCAGGTGCAGGTGAACGCCGAGGTGGGCATGACCTTTCCTGCCGCGCTCAGGTCGATGCTCCGCCAAGCACCCAATATCATCATGGTCGGCGAGATCCGGGACAAGGAGACGGCCCAGATCGCCATCAATGCCTCCCTCACGGGACACCTTGTGCTCTCTACCCTTCACACCAACGACGCCCCTTCGGCCGTGGCTCGTCTCGTCGATATTGGCGTCCAGCCATTCCTCGTCTCCAGCGCCTTGAGAGCAGTCATGGCCCAGCGACTCGTCCGCAAGCTCTGTCCTCATTGCAAAATACCCTACGAACTCACCGAATACGAGACCCGCTCTCTGAACCTTGATGCCTCGCAACTCTCCAAAGCCACCCCAATGACTTCGGTCGGATGTGAAAAATGCAGGGGTAAGGGATTCCGCGGACGCATGGGCATCTTCGAAATCTTCGTTGTGGATGATGAGATCCGTCAGATGATCAACAGGAGCGCCACGACCCTTCAAATCCGCCACCGAACCCGGGAACTTGGCATGAGAACGCTGAGGGAGGACGGGATCCGCAAAGTGCTTGCAGGCCTCACCACCGCGGAGGAGGTCATTTCCAGCACCATGGGGGATACTCATTGAGAACGACATGAATCCCGATCAAGTTATCGATATTTTCAAACGCTCGGGAACATTGAGCGAAGTCACGGCGGAGGAGTTGTTGACCGAGGCAAGAAATACGGGAAGAGCGATCGACGAGATCATGGAGGAACAGGGCATTGCGGATTCCCTTTCCTTTGCCCGGATCATGGCCTCCGAACTTGGGGTCGATGCCATGGATCTTTCCACATTCGAGCCCACACCCGGCCTGATCCATTTGATTCCTGCGGGAATGGCAAGACTTCACGAGGCCATCCCTCTGTGGGCCTCCGGAAACCAACTCACCATTGCGCTTGCCAACTCGCTCGATATTCAGGCGCTCGAGGATATTCGTTTCACCCTGAACAGGGAAATCGTTCAGGTGGTTGCCCCCAGGAAACAAGTCGAGGAGCTGATCAAGAGGCATTACGGATCCGAGGAGACCTCGATGGAGGACGTGCTCGGACAACTCAGGAACACGGGTATCACCACCCTGGAATCCGAGGAGGAATTCAATGCGGCCGCCGCCGCTGCGGAGGCCAATTCCACTCCGATCATCCGATATGTCGACCTGATCCTGGATCGGGCCGTGCAGGCTCAGGCGAGCGACATTCATTTCGAACCCTTTGAAAAGGAGTTCAAGATCCGTTACCGCGTGGATGGCGCGCTCTACGAAATGGAACCTCCCCCCCGTCATCTGGCTCTTCCCGTGATCTCCCGAGTCAAGGTGATGGCCAACCTCAACATCGCCGAACGGAGGGTCCCGCAGGATGGACGTATCCAGCGTCAGATCCAAGGTAAGACGGTCGATCTCCGTGTCTCCACCCTTCCAACCCAGTTCGGAGAGAGCGTCGTCCTCCGTGTTCTCGACCGGAGTGCCGTTCAACTTGACCTGGAAACGCTCCAGATGCCGCAGGACGTTTATGAATACATCCTGGAAGCGATCCGGAAGCCGAACGGGATCTTCATCGTCACGGGACCAACAGGATCGGGCAAGACCACGACCCTCTATGCGTGCCTGAACAAGATCAACACGATTGATTCCAAACTGCTGACGGCCGAGGATCCGGTGGAATACGAGATAGACGGCATCATGCAGGTTCCGATTAACGAGGGCATCGGACTGACCTTTTCGCGGGTTCTGAGGGCATTTCTACGACAAGATCCGGACCGCATCATGATCGGTGAGACTCGCGACCTTGAGACCGCCCAGATTGCCATCCAGGCCTCCCTCACAGGTCACCTTGTCTTCACGACACTACATACCAATGACTCAACCGGAGCCATCTCTCGACTGGTGGACATGGGGGTGGAACCTTTCATGATCTCGGCATCCCTGGAGGGGGTACTTGCCCAGCGATTGGTGAGAAGAATCTGTTCGAAGTGCAGGGTCTCCTACGAACCCGACGAGGCCCTGCTCTCGCAGTTGGGCCTCTCTCCCTATGACATCGGAGACAAGAATTTCTACTTTGGAAAGGGATGCACCGAGTGCAATCAAACGGGATACAAAGGTAGAAAGGGGCTTTACGAGCTTTTGAAAGTCTCGGACCCGATCCGCGCCCTGATCAATGACCGGGCCCCGAATGTGGTGATGAGACAGAAGGCCATGGAACTCGGCATGAGCACGCTGAGGGCGGACGGCATGCGCTGCATCTTCGAGGGAATCACCACCATCGATGAGGTGCTCAAGTATACCTGATTGCTTGTTTCAGCAGCAGATCCTCACTCCTCGATTCAAGAGGATGGCATGCATCCTTCAAGATCGTTTCAAGCAGAGCTCTCCGTCTTCGCTACCGCCTGATTTATTGATTTTTAACCACGGGACGCTGTCCTGAGACAGGAGGGATCCAAAGACTCCGCTCAATGAACTTTTTCTTGATTGGTGCAATCAAACTGTAACCAGCCCTGCCATCCATTGGAGGCGAGGTTGGCGGCATCGGGGTGCCCCATCGAGAGCGGCAGACGACCTGGGAGGCGGGAATCTCCATTCCGGGAAGTGTGTGGTTCATGACATCCACCTGGGATGGCTCTTGAAAAGCTCCTAAAAAAGCTCCGCCAGCCAAAAATATCTTGGGAAAAAAAAGTAAGGAACTCATGAACTTTAGGAATTATTATCTAAGGGGGTTACGAAAAATGTAGTAAATAATCGAAGCTTCCCATCATGACAAGACTTACAGAGCAGCGGGGAAACGATCGAGATAGAGTCCCGGATAGGAACCCTTTAGGAATTGCTGGAAGGATCGCTTTCACGATGAACAAACTCTCGTTGCATTCTTTGAAAAACCATCCTCCCCTCGTTCAGCGTCACAGCACATTCAGGTTAACATGCGCCCCCGTGATTTTCTTTCTCTTCTTTCTTATGCAGACCGTGTCGCTTCGCGCCGAGGAAGTTTCAGCATCCTACCAGGAGAAAGACCTCAGACCATTCCCTCAAGCCAGAAGCTTCCCCCGTGAGGGAGTTGTGCCGGATGCAATCCCTCGCGAGCAAGTGAACAAGTCGGTCCGGGATTTTTATTCCTATTGGAGAGCCAAATACATTCTTCCCTCGGTCAAAGTTCCCGGAGATTACAAAATCAAATACGACCGCAGAGGACGCACCGTCTCGGAAGCAATGGGATACGGCATGATGATCACCGCCTACATGGCTGGCTCGGATCCCAAAGCAAAGGGCTTCTTTGACGGCCTGAACAGCTTCCGAAAACGCTTCCCATCCAAGATCAATCCAGCATTCATGTGCTGGCAAATACCGATGGACGAAAGCCCCTGCAGGAATGATTCTGCCACTGATGGTGATTTGGATATCGCTTTCGCTCTCCTTCTTGCTCACGGGCAGTGGGGGGATCCCCGTTATCTTGAGGAGGCAAAGTCATTGATTCATGAAATCGGCACCTCTCTGGTCAGACCCGACGGTTCCCTGAAACTGGGAGACTGGAATGAAGAGGAGGGGCAAACACGCCCTTCCGACTTCATGCCCACACACTTCCGGGCATTTCTGGAGGCCACGGGTGATCAACGATGGAAGCTGGTGGAGACAAAATCCTACGCCATCCTGAACCAACTCCAGAATCAATTCTCGCCGGTTGCCGGACTGGCGCCGGATTTTTCAATTGAGGAAAAGGGCCAATGGATTCCTGCCAAACCGAAGTTTCTGGAGGGCCTCCATGACGGGGAATTCAACTACAACGCCTGCCGGGTCCCGTGGCGCATCGGTTGGGCCGCCTCAACCCTCGAAGACCCCCGAGCCAAAGCACTGCTGACCCCTTTCCTTGCGTGGGTGCTTTCGCATGCGAAAAATCCCGAATCCTTGCGATCCGGATTCCATCTTGATGGATCGGACATCAAGGGGAACACTTTCGACTCAGCCTGCTTTATCGCTCCAACGGGTGTTGCCGCTGCAGCTCTCGGCAATCAGGCGTGGCTGAATGGTGTCTTCAACTACTGCCGTGAAAAAAAGGAGGAGTATTTCGAGGATACGGTCAGCATGCTCTGCCTTCTGGTCATGTCCGGAAATGCATGGATTCCACTGGAGCGTCCATCCAAACCCCAATCATCGACACCACCTGGTAATTAGCCCGACCACGGTTACTCGATGCTTTATTAGCCGATCCCCTTATTGGCCGATTATTTATGGGTCGATTATTTATTGGTCGGGAACGAAGGGGAGAACGACGGAACAGGAGTGCTGTTTGTGGAAGAACTGGTTACCTGGAGAAGACCCAAGATCACCAGAAACCTCTCCATCTCCTGCTTCGTCGTGACTTTTGCAGCAGCACCCTCCGCTCCATACTTGGTCGAGTAATAGCTGTGACCCAACCCCTCGAAGGAGACCAATTCGCACCGGTTTCCGGTAGCGACAAGCTTGTCTCGGAAATCGGTGGAATTTTTAAAGGGAACCGTCTTGTCAGCTTTTGCATGGAAAATGATTGTCGGCGGCATCTTGGCGGGCATCTGGTCCGGCACGGAACAGGCCAGCGCCCGGTGCGATGATCCGCCAAAACGTTTTGTGCCGCCGTATCCGGAATCTTTCGTATCCGTAACAGGATTGAAAAGGATCAGAGCGACGGGAAGAGGGGATGGTGCGCCCGGATCATCAACACCCGGACCCTTTTCCGGAATCGCCGTCCAAGCGGCAACATGACCTCCTGCTGAACCGCCGGAACAAATAATGCGGGAGGGATCCACACCGAGCTCGCCGGCATGCTCTTGAACCCATCGAACCGCCGCCCTTGCATCGGAAACCGAATCTTCCGGCTGACTGTTGAAGCGGGAACGCGTCCTGTAGTCGGGAGCCACTCCCACAATCCCGTGTTCAGCCGCCCAACGGGCCCATTCTATGGAATGGGAGGGGGTTCCGTTGACCCAGCCTCCGCCGAAGAAGGAAATCAGGCAGGGTAGCTTCTCCGATGCCTTCCATCCGGCAGGCTTGGTCACATGCAGCAAAAGTTCCGTCTCTCCGATTTTCCTAAAAACGAACGGGGTGCTACCAGGCAGGCTTAACGGGGTCTTTTCAACAGGAGTGGGTGTGGCTAGAGGCGCAGGCGTGAATGAGGCAGATGCAACCACTTGGTCTCCCATGGAGGACTTGGCTCCCGAATCCACGGTCATGGAACCGGAGCCCTGTTCCGAGCTCGGCATCACCTGTTGCTGGGCTCCTGCCGGAAGAAGTGTCAACAGAACATAGGGGAGTAAAAAAAGAGGGGGCTTCATGGCACTCATCAAAACGGCATTAAGTCCCTGTTGTCGATTTTTTTACTATCCAGCGATCCTCTCAACCAATTCACCTCGACATTCCTCACTCAAAGATTAGAGGGATTAGAAGTTCTTGGATTAAGAACTCCTTTCCATTTCTTGAAATGGAAGCAACCAGCACCATTACAATTTCTAAATCATGACCGAATCAACCCCCTCAGACCTGAAGCTTTCTTTCCTTTGGATCCCCCGACGGCCTCTCCTTCTCATTTGCCTGGGAATGCTTGTGATCGGAAGCTCAACGGCAAGCGTTCCGACGGTTCCCTTGAGCTGGCAGCAGTTCAAGGATTCCAAGGACCGCTCTGCATCGGGGATTCTGACGGATTACTCCTACGCAGGATTCGATCATGGTGAGCAAGGGATTCCCAATGTCTCTGGACCGATCTTCAAGGTGACCGATTTCGGTGCCATCCCGAACGATACGCACTCTTCAGAAGATGCCATTCGCAGAACCTTGAGTGCCGCTGAGAAAGCCGGCGGGGGCGTCGTGCTCTTCCCTCCCGGCAGGTTCCTTGTGTGGACGGACAGGAGCAAAGTTGAGTCGATAAGAATTCACTCCTCCGGGATCGTGATCAGGGGTGCCGGTGCCGGCAAGGGAGGGACGCTCATCCGTGCTGTTCACTCAGGATATGGCACCGGCCCTTACAAGGTTCCAAAGGACGGAAAAGAGTTCACCGCCATCAATTACGTTTTTTCGTTTGAGGCACCCGAGGCCTCTCGCAAGAGTATCGCTTTGAGCGGAGAGGTCAGGCGTTCATCCTGCGATGTTCCCCTGACGTCCACGGAGGAACTTCACCCCGGTGACAGGGTTTCCATCAGGGCGTCATCCAAGGAACTGACTGAGGAACTTATGGCGGGACTCCAGCCCGACGCTCGGTGGAAACGTGCGGTAGAGGGGCTCACCATCAATGAAATCCACAAGGTTCGCAGCATCCAAGGGACGACGCTCACCCTTTCTGAACCGCTCCTTGTGAATTTGGGAAAAAACAGTGGGGCGACACTCTCGAAGGAATCCATGATCGATCATGACGGAATAGAGGACATGGCTTTTGAGGGGGCGTGGAGAGAGAGTTTTGTTCATCACCGCAGCGCTTTGGATGATGAGGGATGGGATGCCATTCTTTTCAACGGAGTGGCGGATGGATGGGTGCGTCGGTGCTCCTTTTTCAATATGAATTCCGGGGTCTACCTTAGAAAATCCACCACCTGCTCGATCATGGAGAATCGTTTTGCAGGCAATCCGGCCCATTATGACGTGGCCGCCCGCTCGGATAGTTCCTTTAACCTCTTGGGTTTGACCGATGAGCAGGAAGGACAACTCCATGAGGCCTCCACGGGCAATCGCTCCTCTGCAACCACTGTTTGGCGCTGGACTTTACTGCCCAATCAATCGATCGATTCCCACGGCAATGGACCTTATGCAACCCTTATCGACAGGGTTGATGGTGGAACAATGACTCATAGCGGAGGCCCGATTATTGCTTTTCCAAACCATCTTCGCTGGATGGTCTACTGGAACTTCCAGTATCAGGGCAATGACAAGATGCCCGTCGATTTCTGGGATCTCAAAAAAGGGGGGACAGCCAAGTTCGTGAAACCACTTTTTGTTGGTCTGCATGGCAAGACCATCACGCTGAATGAATCTTCCATACTGGGGAATGAGTCACCGGGAAGCCAAGTTTCACCCGAATCGCTCTACGAGGCCCAACTGGAGTTCCGTCTCGGAAAACTTCCGAGTTGGGTGAAGGCAACTCAAGTCGAGTGGGAAAACCTGAAAAAGCAGGAGCTTCCCTTCCCAACTGCGTCCGACACCTCCTCAAATAACATCATTGAAGAAAACTTTCCAATCAATGATCTGTTCACCGATGTGCAGGGACTGATGAGCAAAGAGGAACTGGGGTGGGGCGTTCCCCTTGAGCTTCAAGTAACAGGCCAGACCACCCCCAATCCGGTCATGATCAAGAATGACTATGTTCTCCTGCGATCGATCCTTCAACTCATGGCCACCTACGCCACCCAGCGCCCTCAAAAAAATGGAGTGCAAGAAGGGGGAGGCACTTCTCCCTGGAGCGTTGGAAAACAACTTGACTGCAAGGCAACCGTAGACAGTAAAACGATCACCATTACCATGCCCGTTCAGTCATCAGTCGACGATCAGAAGGCAAATCATGCGGCACTTGAAAAAGCCCTGGCCATCGCCCCGACTTGCCGAGCTACCCTTACAGAGGCACAGGGGGAATTGATGCTGACGCTCCAGCGTTAAGATGGAACGGATTCCCCCTCATTGAAGAACGATGATTTCATAAAAAATGCTGCAACCTTAAGAAAAGGTTGGTGTTTTAATGTTTCTCTAAACACGATTATTTGACACTTTTACAAACCACCCCCTCCCCCCTATGACTAATAAAATTACCAGCGGGATCGCCGTAGCCGTTCTTTCGTTGACGATCTACCTCTCCACGAACCCGCTACTCACTGCAGCGGAGGAGCCCAATAAGCAGAAGCCCAACATCATATTCATCCTCGCAGATGATCTGGGAATCGGAAACTTGAGTTGCTACGGGGCCGATCTGTTCAAGACGCCCAATATTGATGCCCTGGCAAAAAGCGGGACCCTTTTTGAACACTGCTATGCCTCCCCATTGTGCGGCCCCTCAAGGGCCTGCCTAATGACGGGTAGGTATGCCTACCACACTGGTATGACCGGTAATGACAGCGGCAAGCTTCTTAAGCCTGGCAATGAAACCATGATGCCCAAGATCTTGAAAACTTCCGGCTATGCCACGGCCATGTGCGGCAAATGGAGTCAACTCCCCCTCCAACCGAGCGACTGGGGATTCGACGAATATCTCCGCTTCAACGGCAGTGGAAAATACTGGAATACCCAAGACGGCAATAAAACCTACACGCTCAATGGTCAGGAAGTGCCGCTCAAGGACAAGGAGTATCTCCCCGACACGATGCAGAAGTTTGCTTTCAACTTCATCAATACCAATAAGGACAAGCCATTTTACCTCTATTATGCCATCTCGCACGTCCATGCAGAGATTCTCCCGACTCCAGACAGTGCTCCCGATAGCAAGGACCTCTATGCCGATAATATCGCTTACATGGATAAAATCGTGGGGCAACTCGTCGCGGAGTTGGACAGACTCCATCTCCGTGACAACACCCTCATTGTTTTTGCGGGAGACAATGGGACTGCCGCCGGCGATGCCGCCCGATCTACGATCCATGGCAAGCCACTCATAGGCCAAAAGGGAACAATGTTGGAGTGCGGAGCCCTGGTTCCCTGCATCGCCAGTTGGCCTGGAGTCGTGCCAGCCGACAAGATTTCGAAGAATCTCCTGAACATCACAGACTTTTTACCGACGCTGGCCGATGTGGCCGGGGCAACACTTCCACAAGGTCTCGTGGTTGACGGAAAAGATTTTGCTCCCCAACTCAAAGGGAAAGAAGATGGATGGCCCCGCTCCTGGATCTTTGTCGAATTAGGCAAGCACTGGTATGACCGTGACATGAACTGGAAGCTCAACGAGGCCAGCGAACTCTTTGACATGAGGAATGCCCCCTTCGCCGAGACCAAGGTCGCGTCGGACACGAAGGACGAGGTGGCCATCAATGAGAGGAAGTATCTGCAGGGAGTCCTTGATCAACTCAATCCCGCAGGCGGCATCGTCGATGATGGAGACGGATCGGGCCGCCACGCTAACAGGGATGCCAAGAAGAAAAAGAAAGCTGAGAAAGCTGCCGGCAAGCAGGCGACACCTGAGACCAATGCGATGAGCAGAGAAAACGCCAACGCCCCAGGCGAATAGGAGAAGATCTCTGACACCATTTTTCTCGTCCCCAATCACATCATGAGAAATACCCTCCCTCGATTCCTTCTTTCTGCTCTGCTGTTTTCAGTATCCGCTCACAACTCCCAAGCGGAAGATCAGGCGAAGAAGCCGAATGTCCTTTTTATCATTGTGGATGATTTGAGGCCGGAACTGGGTTGCTATGGCAAGGACTACATCCACAGCCCGAATATTGACCGGATTGCCTCGAATGGGGTGGTCTTCGACAGAGCGTATGTCCAGCAGGCTGTTTGCTCACCAACTCGCTCCAGCTTACTCACAGGCACCCGACCCGACACGACCAAGGTCTGGGATCTGAAGACCCATTTCAGGAAAGCCATTCCCGATGTCGTGACCCTGCTTCAGAACTTCAAGAACAACGGCTACTTCGTCCAGGGAATGGGTAAGGTCTTTCACGGCGGATTTAACGATCAAGGTTCTTGGTCCGTGCCATGGGTGAATCCCAAATCCCAAGTGTATGCACTCCCGGAGAACAACGAACTCAACTCTCACAAACCCGCCGGAGAACCGGATGGTGACGGTGAGAGCAAGAAAGCGATTCCCGGTGAAAAAGAGCCTTACGCAGCTGGGGAAATTGCCCCGAATCGTCTCCGCACACGCGGACCCGCTTTCGAATGCGCCGATGTACCGGACAATACCTACACGGATGGAAAGGTATGTGACCTTGCCCTTGAGGCCATGCGGAAGCTTGCTGCGAAAAAAGAGCCCTTCTTCCTCGCCGTTGGCTTTGTAAAACCACACCTCCCCTTCGTTTCGCCAAAAAAATACTGGGATCTCTATGATCCCGCCACGATCAAACTCGCGCCGAATCCCTTCCGTCCGAAGGATGCGCCTGAATATTCGATTATCCCTGGCGATGAACTCCGTATGTATCACGCCATTCCCGACGGACATCTACCTGATGATCTGGCCCGCACACTCAAGCATGCCTACTACGCTGCCATCAGTTACACGGATGCCCAAGTCGGCAAACTTCTGGACGAACTCAAAACCTTGGGCCTCGAGAAGGACACCATCGTGATCATTCTAGGGGATCACGGCTGGAAACTCGGTGAACACGATGCCTGGGCCAAGCACAGCAATGTGGAGAACGACGTGAACGCTCCTCTTATCATTTCCGTTCCTGGAATGAAGAACGCGGGTCACCATACCAAGTCACTGGTCGAGTTTGTGGACATCTACCCCACCCTCTCGGAATTGGCAGGGCTATCTCTCCCCAGTCACCTTGAGGGGGTCAGCACGAAGCCTCTCTTGGAAAACTTGAACCTTCCTTGGAAGTCCGCCGCGTTCAGCCAATATCCTCGCAGTCACGAGGCCACGCATGGAGCAGATCTGATGGGATATTCGATGCGCACCGACCGCTACCGCTTCACCGTCTGGGTCCATGAGGACGATCACTCCAAGGTGGATGCCATCGAACTCTACGACGAGAAAACCGATCCGCAGGAGAACACCAATGTCGCCAAGGATCCAGCCAATGCGAACCTTGTAAAGACATTGATGGCCCAGTGGCAGAAGGGATGGCAGGGAAATAAGCCCCCCACGACTTCAACATCATCACCTGCATCCTGATCAACCTGCTTTCCGATCAACCACCTCCCTCTGCATTCACTCCCTCTGCAATCACTCAATCTTCGACACACTTCCACTTCCATGAATAAACGACACAACGCCATCTTGGCAGTATCTCTGCTGATCTCCGCTCTACCTTCTTTCTGCCAGAACGCTTCAGCGCAAAGTCCAACGAACGCCCAGAAGAAGCCGAACGTTTTGTTCATTGCCATCGATGACCTCCGGCCCGAACTAGGCTGCTACGGCAAGGATTACATCAAGAGCCCAAATATCGATGCATTAGCCAGCAACGGCATCGTCTTCACACGTGCCTACTGCCAGCAAGCCGTCTGCTCCCCCTCACGCTCAAGCCTGCTGACAGGAATGCGTCCGGACACCACAAAGGTATGGGACTTGGTCACCCATTTCCGGAAGGCCCTTCCCGACGCGCAGACACTTCCACAACTCTTCAAGAACAACGGCTACTTCACCCAGGGGATGGGTAAAATCTTCCACGGTAGCCTGAATGACGAGCCCTCATGGTCCGTCCCATGGGTTGTCCCCTCTGCTCCCAAGTATGCACTTGCTCAGTCAGAGGCCAAGAATACGGCCAATGTGGAGGGCGAACCGGATAGTCCCCCGACAGCCAAGGAAGGCAAAAAGAATAAAAAGAAAGGGAAGAAATCTGCTGGTGGCGACAATGAAGAGGGCGGAGGAGCAGGACGCGGCATGGTCTACGAGTGTGCCGATGTTCCTGATAACACCTATCAGGACGGAAAGGTCGCTGACCTTGCAATCCAGACGCTGAAGGAACTATCCAAGAAAGATCAGCCTTTCTTCCTTGCTGTCGGCTTCATCAAGCCTCACCTCCCCTGGGTTTCCCCTAAAAAATACTGGGACATGTATGATGAACAGTCGATCAAGTTGGCTCCCAACCCCTTCTATCCCAAGGACGCCCCGGATTATGCGGTGCGAAAGTATGATGGAGAAATCTATCAGTATTTGGGGATGTCCCCTAAGGGAACACCGGTTCCTGATGAACTCGCCCACAAACTCAAGCACGCCTACTTTGCGAGTGTCAGTTACACGGACGCACAGGTCGGTCGCGTGATGGCAGAACTCAAGGCTCTAGGCCTCGACAAGAACACTGTGGTCATCCTCTGGGGGGACCACGGTTGGAAACTTGGCGAGCATGGGGCATGGGGCAAGCACAGCAACGTCGAGAATGACGCCAATGCTCCCCTGATCATCTCTGTTCCCGGCATGAAGAGCGCGGGATCCAAGACGGACTCCCTGGTGGAATTCGTTGATATCTATCCCACGCTCGCAGACCTGGCCGGACTCCCATTGCCAGCGACTTTGGAGGGCACAAGCTTCAGGCCATTGTTGAACAATATCTCGCTTCCCTGGAAGACGGCCGCCTTCAACCAGTATCCGAGGAACGAGATCATGGGCTATTCCATGAGGACCGACCGCTACCGTTTCACGGTCTGGTGCAACAAGGACGATCACACCAAGATCGACTCCCTTGAACTCTATGATCACAAGACAGACCCTCAGGAGAATACCAACATCGCCAAGGACCCTGCCAACGCGGAACTCGTGAAGACCTTGATGGACCAATACAACAAAGGATGGCAGGGAAACAAGCCTCCGACTACGTCCACATCACCTCAATCCTGATCGCTAAAAAGTCCTCCTGATAGTTCAACCCCTGAAAAGAATCTCATGAACATAAAAAATGCATCCTTCGTAGCAGCTTCACTGCTGCTCTCACTGACTGCCACCGTGAAGGCGGACACAAAAGCCGCAACCACGACCGGCACTTCGAAGAAACCGAACGTCCTTTTCATTGCTTGCGATGACATGCGCCCCGAACTGGGTTGCTACGGCAAGGACTACATCCACAGCCCGAACATTGACGGTCTTGCAAAAAAGGGAATGGTCTTTGACCGCGCCTACGTGCAGCAAGCAGTTTGTTCCCCCTCCCGCACCTCACTCATTACGGGAACCCGCCCCGACACGACCAAAGTATGGGACCTGGTAACCCATTTCAGGACCACGCTTCCGAATGTCACCACCCTGATGCAAAACTTCAAAAACAACGGTTATTTCGTTCAGGGCATGGGAAAGATTTTCCATGGTAGCCTTAACGATGAGGCCTCCTGGTCGGTTCCTTGGCAGGTACCCAAGGCTGAAGTCTACGCCCTCCCCGAGGATGCCGCCCGTGTTGGCAAGAATGAGAATGTTCAGGGGGAACCCGACGGCACTAAGGGTAACAACGCTGGCGCCGAGCCAAGCACCTACTCCACTCCAGGAGTCGATTCCAATGCCGTCGCCACGACAACTCCTCCGACTACCGATAAGAAAGGTAAAAAGAAAAAGGGGAAAGCCGGCGATGCCACTGCTGGCGGTGGCGATGAGGGCGGTAAGTATAATATCCGAGGCCCGATCTACGAATGCGCAGACGTTCCGGATAACACCTTCACGGATGGTAAGGTTGCCGACCTTGCGGTGAAGACCCTTCAGGAACTAGCCAAGAAGGATCAGCCCTTCTTCCTAGCAGTCGGCTTCATCAAGCCCCATCTCCCCTGGGTCTCCCCGAAAAAATACTGGGACATGTATGATCCGGCCCAAATTGCCTTGGCCCCGAATCAATTCCTTCCCGTTGACGCTCCTGAATATGCCGTTAATCCACAGGATGGAGAGTTCCGTGCCTACAAGGGGGTTCCTCCGACGGGACGTGTTCCTGATGAAGTCCAGCACAAGCTGAAGCAGGCCTATTTCGCAGGCATCAGCTATACAGATGCCCAGATCGGCAAGGTGCTTGATGAACTCAAAAAGCTCGGCCTCGACAAGAACACCATCGTGATCCTCTGGGGTGACCATGGATGGAAGCTTGGTGAGCACTCCACATGGGGCAAGCACACCAATGTCGAGAACGACGTGAATGCACCGCTCATCATTTCCGTGCCGGAGATGAAAAATGCTGGCCAGCACAGCAAGGCACTGGTGGAGCATGTGGATATCTATCCCACCCTCTCTGAATTGGCCGGACTTCCCCTCCCAAGCCACCTTGAGGGAACGAGCTTCGCACCGCTTCTTGATCATCCCGACCAACCTTGGAAGACTGCGGCATTCAGTCAATATCCGAGACCCAAAGGAAAAGGCACCGATGTTCCTCTGATGGGCTACTCCATGAGGACCGACCGGTACCGCTTCACGGTCTGGGTCGCCCGGGATGATCACTCGAAGATCAATGCCATCGAGCTCTACGATCATCAGACCGACCCTCAGGAGAATACCAATATTGCCAAGAAAGCGGAAAATGCCGACCTGGTGAAAAAACTCATGGATCAGTGGAACAAGGGATGGCAGGGGGCAAAGCCTTCTGCTAAGGTCCCTGCTTCCGCCTCATGAAATTAACCTCCTCCCTTCTCACGCCACGGCTCCTAATTTTAGGAGCCGTTTTGGCACTTACAGGTATCTCTCAGGCCCAGACCAGGCAGGTGCTGGATCAGGGATGGGAGTATTATCAGGGCTCCTTGGGGAGCATCTGGGAGATCTGGCGCGGCGACAAGGCTACCGACAACGTGCAGTGGAAACAGGTGACCCTACCCCACTGCTTCAATGCTCGTGATGCCGTTGATCCTGATGTCCGGTATTATCAGGGTCCCGGATGGTACCGCACCCATCTCAAGGTTTCGAACCCCTACGCGGGTGGACGCACCCTACTCCACTTCAACGGAGCCGGTCAGAAATCCGAAGTCTTCGTCGGCCTTGATAAAGTCGGCTCTCATGTCGGGGGCTACGACGAGTGGACCGTCGATATCACCGACGCAGTGGCCAAGGCCCTCGCCAATCCCGCCTACAAGGGTGAAGTCCCCGTCGCTGTGAAATGCGACAACTCACGCGATGCGGAGATGGTCCCCTCGGATCTGAGCGATTTCAACCGTTACGGTGGCATCTACCGCCATGTCTATCTTGATTATGTGCCGGCAGTCTCCGTCGAGAGGGTCCATGTCGAACCTATTCTGGAAACTTCAGCTCAGGCCAAGGTCAAAGTCCGTGCCCGACTTTACAATCCGACAGATTCCAAAGAGAAACTAAACCTTGCCCTGAAAGTAACCGACCCATCGGGGAAGGTCGTTGAAACAGCCGATTTGCAGAGTGAACCCTGGCAGGGGGAGAAGGAGATTGCCGCCTTTACAGTGAAATCACCACAACTCTGGTCACCAAAATCTCCCGCCCTTTACAACTTCTCGGTAATCCTGAAGTCTCCCAAAGGAGATGAGGAGGTCGCAGGGCGATTTGGCATCCGCTCATTCGAGTGGGTCGAGCATGGCCCCTTCAAGCTGAATGGCGAGCGCCTCCTCCTCCGTGGCACCCATTACCACGAAGATCATGCGGGCGTGGCGGCAGCAGTACCCGATGAGGTCGTCCGAAAGACACTCCAATCAATGAAAGAGATGGGCGTGAACTTCGTGCGCCTCAGTCACTACCAGCAGGCTCCCCTGGTCCTTGATCTCTGCGATGAGTTGGGCATCCTGGCTTGGGAAGAGGAGCCTTGGTGCCGAGGCGGTCTCGGCGGCGAAGGCTACAAGCAGCAGTGCCGCGACATGCTCGGCAACATGATTGACCAGCACTATAATCACCCCTCCATCATCCTCTGGGGACTCGGTAATGAGAACGACTGGGAGGGAGACTTCCCCGTCTATGACAAGGCCGGAGTCCGCGCCTTCATGTCATCACAGAACGAGCTTGCCCATCAGCTCGATCCCTCTCGGAAAACCACGATCAGGCGCTGTGATTTCTGCAAGGACATCGTCGATGTCTACTCCCCGAGCATCTGGGCCGGATGGTACAGCGGACGCTACACCGAGTACGCCAAGGCCGTCGATAAGTGGATCAAACAGGTGCCTCACTTTTTCCATGCGGAATATGGCGGGGACAGCCATGCACGACGCCACTCCGAGGAACCCGAGAAGTTCCTTGGCGATGTCTCTACCGGACAGGGAACGGCTGAAGTCGGTAGCGCCTACAAGGGCAACGGGGGTCCCGCCCGCCCCTCGAAGGATGGAGATTGGTCCGAGAGCTACATGGTCAACCTGTTTGACTGGCACCTCAAGGAGCAGGAGCAGATGACCAACCTCACCGGATCCGCTGCCTGGATCTTCAAGGACTTCGCGACCCCACTCCGTCCCGAAAATCCGGTTCCCCGCGTGAACCAAAAGGGTGTCGAGGAGCGTGATGGCACACCGAAGGAGAGCTACTACGTCT